>Ga0315912_10000669_pt1 | contig 55332 bp, 44 predicted proteins | sample VfabasoilMG_FD_204469 | JGI IMG/M metagenome (GOLD analysis project Ga0315912, IMG submission 204469) | Garden soil microbial communities collected in Santa Monica, California, United States - V. faba soil | ecosystem: Environmental > Terrestrial > Soil > Garden | place: USA: California...
AAGGCGAGATCCTGCTCGAAGGGGCGACCACTCTTCCGACGCCGCCGTTGCCGAAGACGAAGCCGCCGCCCTGCAGGAACTCGTCCTTTCGCGGGTGAATGCCGGCGGGGTGGCTGGCGAGCCAGAAGCTCCCGTGCATCGGCACGTAACGCACCTCGACCAGGATCTCGCCTTCGCGCAGCGGCCGGAGCTCGCGTTCGACGAGCTCGGTGACGAGCGCGCTTTTGGTTGCGTCGCGGAAGCGGGTGAAAAGCTGAAGCGTTTTCTGGTCGGGCATGGGGCGCTCTTTCGATGCGCGGCGGAGCCTTCGGGATCAAACCTCGGGCTCGCCGGAGGCCCGAGGCTACACCGAGACTTGCGAGTTTCGTGAGCCGTGCCTATGGTCCGCCTCGCCACCTCACGGGCGGGCGGTTCCAGCGTCCCCGCGTGTCCGGATCGAATCCTTGCTGAAGCCGGTAGCCGCAACCTTCGCCGCGATGAACCGCCTGCGGGCGCGCATCCCGCCCCCGGGGGTGCGGACGGCGCTGACGGTCTTCGTCATGCTGGTGGGGGGCATCCTCGACGGGGCGACGGTCGGCCTGCTGATGCCGCTTCTGGCCACGCTCACCGGTGCCGAGTCGTCGTCGAACGCGCTGGAGTTTCTCTTTCCGTGGCTGCTCAAGCTCGACTCCAGCCGTCGGATCGTGATCCTCGCCTCCGCGCTCTTCCTGCTGGTGGCGCTGAAGAACGTCACGACGCACGGGAGCCTGGTGATGGCCAGCCGGCTGCGCGCCAACGCCTTGATCGAGCTTCGCCGTCAGCTGCTCGATCGGTTGCTGCACGCGCCTCCGGCGACGCTCGAGAAGCACACGACGGGTGAGATCGTCGCCACGCTCTTGGCGGAGGCGACGCGGGTCAATCGCTGCATCGAGTACACGATCACCCTCGCGCAGCGCCTGATCATGGTGTTCGGCTACCTGATCGCGGTCGTGATCCTATCCTGGAAGCTCACGCTGGCTACGATCGCGCTCGGCGTGGTGCTCGGTGCGTGCAGCGCGTTGATCGGGAAGCGGGCGCTCAAACTGGGGCGCGACCTGGCGGGCGCCGGCCTGGAGCTCGGCCGTCAGGTGAGTGAAACGGTGGGCGGATGGCGTGTCGTCAGGACGACGGCCAGCGAGGCCAAGCAAGCCAAGGCATTCCAGAGCTGGAATGCCGCGCAGGCGAACGCGGAGGCCGACGTCGCGCTGTCCCAGGCGCTCATCGTCGGGACGACCGAAACGTTGGGCATGGCGGGTGCGATGGGCCTTACGGCCATGGCGCACACGATCTGGCTCAGCTCCGGAACCATGGACGCGTCGCGTTTCCTCGCCTTCGCCTTCGGCATGATGCGGCTCTTGGCGGCGCTGAACCAGGTGTACAGCTTGCAGACCGCGGTCACGGCGCTCACCGGCAGCATCGAGCGCACGCTCACCTGGCTCGACACGCCGCACTACCCCGAGCGGCCGTTCGGAACGCGCGAGCTTCGCGACATCACGCAAGGCGTGACCTTCGACCGAGTGAGTTTTCAGTATCCCGGCGGCAGCGGTGGGGTGAAGGCGGTGTCGTTCCACCTTCCCGCGGGGCAAACGCTGGCGGTGCTCGGGGCTTCGGGCTCGGGCAAGTCGACCCTGGTGAGCCTGATTCTCCGACTGCGTGAGCCGAGCGAGGGGAAGATCCTGATCGACGGCGTCGATCACTGGGAGTTTTCGGCGGGCGACTTTCATCGCACGGTGGCGTTCGTCGAGCAGGATCCGTTCCTCTTCAACGGAACCATCGCGGAAAACGTTGCCTTCGGTGCACCGTGGGTCACGCGCGAGGACGTGCTCGCGGCGATTGCCCGCGTTCACCTGAGCGACTTCCTGGCCGGTTTGCCCCGCGGGGTCGACACCATCGTCGGCGAGCGCGGCGCCACGGTGTCGGGGGGCCAGCGGCAGCGTTTGGCGATCGCTCGCGCCATCGTCCGCGACCCGAAGCTCCTGATCCTCGACGAGCCCACCTCCGCACTCGACGCCGCGACGGAGCGCGAGGTCGTGCTCGCCATCGAAGCCGCGCGAGTGGGGCGGACGACGATTGTCATCTCGCACCGTCCCGGCACCGTGGAGCGGGCTGATCGCACGCTGACGATGCGTGACGGTGTGGTCGTCGGCGACCAGGACGTGAAGAACGGCGTGCTGGTCGGCCAGGCATGAGCCGTTCCGTCCACCCCACGGCCATCGTCGATCGTGGTGCGCGCGTCGGGCGCGGCGTCCGGATCTGGCACTTCTGTCACGTGATGGCGGGGGCGACGATCGGCGCGGACGCGATGCTCGGACAAGGGTGTTTCGTCGGGCGTGGCGTCGCGATCGGCGACCGGACGCGGATCCAGAACAACGTGAGCGTCTTCGAAGGAGTTCGCATCGAGGACGACGTGTTCGTCGGTCCCAGCGTGGTGTTTACCAACGTGAAGGCGCCGCGAGCGTTTCTTCGCGCCGGCCGGAGCGCGCGAGCCTCGGGTGCGGAGTCGGCGCCGGTTTTCGCCACGACCGTGGTCCGTCGGGGAGTGACGATCGGCGCCAACGCGACGATCCTGCCCGGGGTCGAGCTCGGCGAATGGTGTTTCGTCGGTGCGGGAGCGCTGGTGGCAAGAGACGTCCCTGCCTTCGCGCTGGTGGTCGGCGTCCCCGCGCGCCGCGTGGGTTGGGTCGGCGCAGGCGGGACCAAGCTCCGTTTCGTACGCGGCTTGGCGCGGTGTCCCGTCACCGGTGAACGCTACCGGCTCACCCGAAGCGGCGTTCGTCGTGACGAGAAGGCTGCTGCGCCGGGGCGCCGGGCGCAGCGGCGAAAGCGCAGGTCAACCGAGCGCTCGTGACAGCGCGTCGCGATGGGCGGAAGCCCACGCCGCGATGTCTTCCAAGATGTCGGTCGGGGTTCGCGTCGGCTTCCAGCCGGTCGCAGCCTCCACCCGTCCGTTGTCGGTGAGGTACACCGGCACGTCCGCCGCGCGTGTTTCAACGACCGGTTCGACGGGCACCGTCATGCCGGTGATGCGGCGGCACAGCTCGGTCGTCTCGCGGAGGGAGAGACTCACCTCGCGTCCACCGCCTGCGTTCAGCACGGAGCCCGAGAGGCGCTCCAGGTTCTCGAGTTCGATGCGCACGAGCGAGTAGAGGTCCGAAATGTGGAGGAGGTCCCGCACCTGGCGCCCCGAACCACCGAAGCCGATGTATTTCAGCGGCCGTCCGAGAAGGTGCGAGATCAACCAGAAACCGAACACCCCCTGCTCCGCGGTTCCCATCTGCCACGGGCCGCTCAGCACGCCGCATCGGTTCACCACCGTGCGCAGGCCGTACATCGCTCGGTACTCCTCGATCAAGAGCTCGGAGGCGAGCTTGGTCGCGCCGTAGATCGAGCGCGAGCCGTGCAGGGGAAAATCCTCGGAAATCCCGCGCGACGAGACACCCGGGTAGGGCTGCTGATCCGAAAGTTCGAAGCGGCTCTCCGTTTCGACGACGTTCAAGCGATTCTGGGGCTCGATCGGGTAGACGCGGCTGGTGGACAAGAAGAGCACGTCGGCCCGGCGCTCGCGCGCCCATTCGAGACAATTCACCGTGCCGACCAAGTTCGTCTGCAGCACGTAGCCGGGGCTGCTGCCGTACCCGGCGAGGACGGAGGCCTCGGCCGAACATTCGAGGAGCAAGTCGAACTCGCCGCGCGCCGCCGTGAGATCCTCCGGCGCCCGTACGTCCCCGTGCTGGAATTCGACGCCCGCTTCGCGCAGGCGCGGCAAATTGAGCTCCGAGCCGCGCCGCTTCAAGTTGTCGAATGCGAGCACGCGGGTGTCCGGAAAGTCTCGCTTCAGGAACACCGCCAGGCTGCCGCCGACGAAGCCGGCCCCTCCCGTCACGAGCACGCTGCGCGGTGCGCTCACGACGCCGCCCGAGCGCCGCCGGGGTAGGGCGACGGCTTCTTGAAGTGCGAGAGAAAGTTCTCGTGCAATGCGCGCATCGAGTGGTGGCGTTCGACCATGGCGAAGCCCTTCTGGCGTAGGTCCTCGGTGTATTCTCGGTCGAGGATCAGCCGCCTCAGCGCTTCGACCACGCGACCCTCGTCGATCTGATTCACCACGCAGGCGACCTCTTTGAAGCAGTCGACTTCGGCCGCGTACGAGGGCGAAACGATCAGCACCGGCCGCCCCGACGCCAGGTAGTCGATGGTCTTCGTGTAGAGACTGGTTTCGACCTGGGCCTTGATCCCGGGCTCTTGCGTGAACGAGACCAGCACCGCCGCGACGTGCGCCGCCGCGAGTTTGGCCGGGATCTCCTCGAGCTTGACCAGACCCGGGGAGCGCACGTGCGGGCCGAGGAGCTCCGGGCGCGGCGACCCCGTGTAGATCGTCATCTGGACCTGCCGGCCCTCGATCACGAGCCCGCGATTGAGCCAGTCGCAGAACCACTTCATCGTGTCGTAGAAAAGGCTGTTGATCGAACCGGTGTAGACGAGCTCCAAACGATCGTCCGGCAGCGGAGGGGCCTCTCTGACCGCATTCTGGTAGTCGTCCACGTCGACGAAGTGGAACAGAAACTCGCCGTCGACGCCGTAGTCACGCCGGTACGATTCGATCATCGCCGGACTCGTCAGCCAGAGCTTCTTCGCGCTGCGAAGAAAATCCAGGCGATGCTTCTTGATCAATTTCTCCGCGCGCCGGCAGGTGAAGTAGGCGTCCAGTCGATCGCTCTCGAAATAGTAGAAGGGAACGCCGAGCTCCCGCGACAGGAAATACGCGGCATGAGGCATCTCGGACCCGAACGACGTCGAGAAGATGGCTTCCACCCCGCGTTCCTTGGCGATACGCCGCCCGACTCGCATGATGTGATCGAGGCGCAGGCAGTTGAGGGTGGCGTCGAGGCGGCTGAAGATCCGCCGTGGGCGGAGGTTGGTCGTGAAGTGGCGGATCGACGTGTGCCGGCAGGGCAAGAACGTCTCGCGCACCTTGGGCGGTAGTTCGTCGTACCACGAGCCGCAGCAGACGACGTCCATGCGCTCCGGGTCGTAATGGCGAAAGAGCTGGCGCGTGATCACCGGCGCGCCACCCGCGGTGCACGGCGGGTAATCGTTGATGAACAGGAGCTGCCGGTACTCGGTGCCCGGATCTAGAACGCCACTTCCCACCGTACCGTTCGAACGCCCGGCGTCAGCCAAGGCGTGCCTTCCACGAAGCGTGGATCTCGTCGAAGATCTCGTCGAGGGTCTTGGTCAATCGGAACGCGGGGTAGTGCGCGAAGATCTTGGAAAGGTCGCTGATGTAGAGAATGTGATCGCCTTCGCGGTTCTGGTCCACGTACTCGTAGACCATCTTCTTTCCCGAGATTCGCGCGGCCTTGTCGAACGCTTCGAGGATCGAGCACGAATTGTCGCGGCCGCCGCCGAGATTGTAGACCTCGCCCGAGCGAGGCTTTTCGATGAACGCATGGGCGAAGCGCGCCACGTCGAGAGCGTGGATGTTGTCGCGCACCTGCTTACCCTTGTACCCGTAGACGTTGTACTTCTCCCCGGTGACGTTGCACTTCACCAGGTAGGACAAGAACCCGTGCAGCTCGACGCCCGAGTGGTTTGGCCCGGTCAGGCAGCCACCACGAAGGCAGCAGGTTTTCATGCCGAAGTAGCGGCCGTACTCCTGCACCATCACGTCGGCCGCCACCTTCGACGCGCCGAAGAGCGAATGCTTCGACTGGTCGATGCGCATGGTTTCAGTGATGCCGGCGCGGTCTTCTTGGCGAGCGTACTCCCAGCGCGTCTCGAGCTCCTGCATCGGCAGCTCGTTCGGCGCGTCGCCGTAGACCTTGTTGGTCGATAGGTGGACGAGCGGCGCTTCGGGCGTGGAGCGCCGCATCGCTTCGAGGACGTTCAGCGTTCCGACGGCGTTGGTGTCGAAGTCGTCGAAGGGAACGCGGGCCGCGAGATCGTGCGACGGTTGTGCGGCGCAGTGAACGACGGCCGCGGGCCGGACGCGCTCGAAAAGGGAGAGCACCGCTGCACGGTCCCGGATGTCGACCTCGTGGTGGTGGAAACCGCGGAGCACCTTGATCAGGCGCTCCTGGTTCCAGCGCGTGTCGCCCTTCGGACCGAAGAAGGCGGCACGGCCGTTGTTGTCGGCGCCGTGGACGTCCCAGCCGAGGCTCGAAAAGTAGGTACAGACCTCGGAGCCGATCAGGCCCGACGACCCCGTCACCAGTATCGTGGAAGCGCTTCCGTCGTTCACGCGAGTCTTCAGTTGCTCAAGCCGAATGCCAGGTTCAGAAGGGGTCGTCAAGGCGCGCGCTCGTCGCTTTCGGGCGGCGGGAGCCGTGGTATGGGTGGCGAGCTCGAATGCCGAAGCTCTCGGAAAACCTGCTCGAGGAGGTGAAGGCGCTCACGTTTCCGGCGCGCCGCCGTGCGCGCTTTCGTCTCCACGCGCTCGCCAACGACGTGCTCGGTGTGGCGGGCCGCCCGCCGCGCTACTCGGAGACGTTCGCCGAGCAATGGCGTCGAATCGTCGGCCGTAGCGCGGAGGTGCTCCGGGCAATGCCGGAAGCGGGTGCTCCGCGCGTTCTGTTCGGCACCATGTTCGGCGCCGCCCTCAGCACGCGCGCCATCGACGCCGTGCTTGCCATGAGCCTCCGGCTCCGCGGCGCGACGCCGATCATCCTCGACTGCGCCCAGGGCCTGCCGGCCTGCGAGTGGAACGTGTACGGCAACCTCGAGCCCGATCCGGGCGCTTTCGGCAGCGGTCGCATGAAGCACGCCGACGAGTTTGCCTGTCGCGCGTGCGCGCTCAGGCTCGCCGAGAGCCACACGCTACCGGGCATCGAGCACGTATCGCTCCCCGACTTCGCCGTACCGGGCGACGTCGCCCGCGCCACCGAGCTTGCCAGCACGGTGTCGCTCGAGAGCCTCCGGAGCTTCACCCATCACGACTTGCCGGTCGGCGAGCATGCGTTCGCGTCGCTGCTCAAGGTCACGCTGCGAGGCGTTCCGCTCGCGGACGAGCGAACGCTGTGGATGGCCCGGCGCTACCTTGCCTCGGCAATCCTGATGATCGAGCGCGGGGAGCGACTGTTCGAGCGCTTGCGGCCCGACCGCTTCGTCGCGGGCGACGGTGTCTACGTGACGGCGGCACCGCTCTGCGCGCTTGCGCGAAAGTTGGGGATCCACGTGGTCGTGCACGGCACGCCGTATCGCAAACAAACGATCTGGGTGAGCCACCACGAAAGCTACCACCGCGCGTTGATCAACGAGCGGAACACGCGCTGGGAAAGCCTGGAGATGACGCCGGAGCGGGTGCGGATTGCCGACGAGTACCTAGCAAGCAAGCACCTGAAGGCTCGGGATTACACGTCGTTCCACGTCGACGCGATCCAGGACGAGGCGGCCATCCGCGCCGAGCTCGGCCTGGACGACCGCCCCATCGTCAGCCTGTACACGAACATCCTCTGGGACGCGCAGCTCTATTACCGGCTGAACGTGTTCTCCAACATGCTCGAGTGGCTTTTCGCCACCATCGAGCATTTTGCCAAGCGCTCGGACTTGCAGCTCGTGATCCGCCTTCATCCGGGAGAGGCGCCCGGCGCCTGGCCGACGAACCAACCGATCCTGCCCGAGATCGAACGACGGTTTCCGGTGTTGCCGTCGAACGTCACCGTCGTGAGGCCCGAAAGCAAAGTGAGCTCGTACGCGCTCGGCGCGATGAGCAACGCCGCGCTCGTCTACGGCGCGCGGGTCGGCGTGGAACTCGTGATGCTGGGTACGCCGGTGATCGTGGCCGGTGAAGCCTTCATGCGCGGCAAGGGCTTCACGCTCGACCCGAGTTCTCAGGAGGAGTATTTCGCGCTCCTCGAACGCATTCCGAAGGCGAGTCACCGAACCGCCGGTCCGGAGGCGATTCACCGAATCGCCGGAACAGGCGTCGGCGGTCTCGAGCGGCCGTCGCCGGCGGCCCTCGAGCGGGCGAGAAAGTGGTATTATTACTACTTCTTCCGGCTGATGATGCCGTTCCCGTTTTACGATCTCGAGGGAGACGGGGTGTCGCGTCTGGCGTTCGGCTCGCTCGCGGATCTGATGCCGGGGCGCTCGCCGGGTCTCGACGTCGCGTGCCAGGGGATCACCGACGCCGAATCACCGTTCGAGTGGGACGACCCGACGGCCGACGGTTAGACCTCGTCCGATGGACGAGCCGCTCAGCTCGACGCAGGAGCGGGGCGAGCGAGTGAAATGCTCGCGCCGAGCTTGTTCGTGAGCACTCGTGACAGCGTGGCCCACAGTTCGTCGCCCGACTTCGCGGCGACCCAGAGCCGGGTCTCCGGGCGAAAGTCGAAATGCCAGGCCTGCCGTTCCGCGGCCATCCAGATCTGGCGTGCGGCGCGATGGGAGTTCACCACGTAGCGGGTACCGTCCGAAAACTCGAGGGTGAGGATGTCCGCGGCGAGCTCCGGCTCGAACTCCGCGTTCTCGAGCGAGTCGAGTGCCGCGATGAGCGCGGCGAGCTCTGGTACCGCCGCTGCCTCGTATTCGGCTTCGGTCACTGGGCTGCCGGCACGCAGGCCCCGGCCATGCATTGGTTGCCGGGATTGCAGTCGTTGGCCGTCTGACAGGGCCACGCGCACTTGCCAACCTGCGTGTTGCAGCGGTGGGTGAGGCAGTTGGCGTCGGTCGTGCACGCGAGGGCCATCGGCGACGGCGTCGAGAGCGCACCGCCGGCAGGGGCGGCACCCGGCGCCGGGGCTGGCGCGGGAGCGGGCGCCGGAGCGGCGGGAGCCGGGGCAGGGGCTGGCGCCACCGGGGCAGGGGCCGGGGTCGGCGCCGGAGGGGCGTAGGTCGGCGGCGGTTGTGGTGGCGGCTGTTCGTCTTTCTTGCAGCCGATGCTCACGAGCCCGAGCACTGCGAAGGGAAAGAGCCTGTCCAGGACGCGCATGACGTTTCCTCTCCCGAACGACGGTACTCGGGCGCGCCGTGCTGGTCAACGGGCGCTTGCCGTGGTCCGCTCTCGGGGTCCATGCCGAGCGCTGTTCCTCGTGGAGCTCGCGGAGCTCGTGAGCAAGCGCGTCGTCTGACGCGTATTGCGCTTTCGCTGTTCGTCGGGACCTGGTGTTTCGCGGCGGGCGCCGAGAGCGAACGGCGCGCGATCGTCGCCTACGTCGATCGCGACGACGACGACGACGACGGCGTGGCCGACGGCAGCGCACCGCGCGTTTCGAGCGGCGCTTCCGCCGACGTCGTCGCGCTCTCGCCGGTGACGCGGGTGGGTCGCGTCGAGAGCCCTCTCCTTAGGCTGCTGGCCGGCGACAAGCCCTGGAGCGGCGGCGGGCGGGCGCCGGCCGCGCTCGGACTTCAGGGACTTTCCCCGGGTAACCTTCGGATCGAGCTCGATCGGGAGCTCACTACCGTTCACGTGCTCGAAGCCATGCTGATCGACGGGCGCGGGGAGCGGGTCGATCTTGCCCGGTCGCACGCGTCCCTATCGCGCGAACTCCCGCGCGTCGATCCGAGTTCGACCAACCGCGCGACCGACCCGGACGCCCTCCGCTGGGTTCTGTCGGGGCCCCTGGAAGCGCTGCCCGACGCGGTGACCCTCGTCACGACCCGCCCCGACGGCAGCGTCCTCGATCGGCTCGACCGCGTGCAGCTCGAGCCGATCGGGTGCCCGGAAGGGCTTGCTGCGGATCTCGCCTGCCGTGCGACGCCCGTCGTGCGGGCGGTGCCTGACCCGATCGAACCGCGGCTCAGCCGTTCGTCCGGCTCGGTCCTTTCTGCCGTGGTCGGGGGTCGCATCACCCTGTCGGTGGCCGGTCGGAAAGCGCAGAGCGTCCGCGTCGGAGGTCCGCGCATGACCGCCGTCGGACCCATCGAGCGACTGCGAGCCAAGCTTCGCGTGCACGTGATCCGAAGCTCGCGAGGTGGCATGCCGGCGATGGGCGGCGACGCCGCGGGTGCTCGCGAGATCGCGCGGCTCGAGGTGGAGCGCGCGGCCCGCCTGTGGGGCCAGTGCGGCATCCAATTCGGCCCAGTGAACGAGATCGAGATCGCCGTCCGCGATCCACCGCCGTCGTACCTGCTCGCCGTCGGTTGCCAGTCCGGCATTCCGGCGAGCGGCGGTGAGATCCGCTTCGAGGCCGGTGGCCGTCGTGTGCGCGTCACCACCCGTGCCGGTGAGACGCCGATCGAGGTCGCCGGCGCGCTCTCACGCGCGCTCGATCGTGCGGGGCTCGCGGCAACGGTCAGCACCAATCCGCGCTCGCAGTCGTTTCCGCTCGCCACCGCTGACGTGCTGGTCCAGCGTCGTGGCGGCGAGTTCATCGACGTCGGGGCGGACGGCATCTTGCCGCTGTCCTCCGATCCGTCGATGCCGGTGTGTCTCGGCGTCGTCGACCTGGCGGACGGGCTGGAGCATTTCTCGAACACCGACGCTGCCGCGGGGACGATCGAAGAGCGGGCGTTGGTCAAGGCGTACGAGGATCGCGATCCGACCACGATCGACGTGTTCATGGTCCCCGCCTTCGCCGGATCGGGTCGCATCGGCGAATCGTTCATCGACGCGCCCGGCGCGAGCATCCAGAACGTGGTGATCGTCGACCGCGCGGCGATCCGGCTCGGAACACGCTCGTTCGCGCTCGCGCACGAACTCGGGCACGTGATCCTCGACCTTCCCGGTCATCCCGATGACTACGGGGTGGACGTTCCCAACCTCTTGATGGACGCCGACGCGACGGACGCCAGCATCTTCGGTCCACGACGGCTCACCGTCGCCGAATGCGAGCAGGCCGTTCGCCAGAGCGGCGCCGGGGCGCCGACGCCGCTGCTCCGCGCCTGGCCGATGACCCATGCCGCCGACTGAAGGGACCGCCGCTCCGGAACGACCGGCCCCGTCCCTCTCGGGTGAGGTGAAGGCCTTCGTCGTGCACTGGAAAAACCCGGAGGCGCTCGGCCGCACGCTCGAGGCCCTCGAAGCACAGTCCGTCAAGCTCGCCATCACGGTGGTCGACAACGGATCACCGCTCGAACTCGTACCTCGCGAACGAGAAGGCGTGACGCTGGTCCGCTCGGAGCAGAACGAGGGTTACGGGCCTGCGCTGAACCGCGTCCTCTCCGATTGGCTCGCTCGGCCCGGTGGGCGCTACGCGGTCGTTTGCCCGCACGACGCGCTGCCGCACCCGGACTGCGTGGAGCGCATCCTCGCGGTGATGGAGCAGCACCCTCGTATCGGGCTCGCTTCCGCCGAGTTCGGCAATGGAACGGTGCCGGGGTACACGCTGCTCCGCGGCTACGACCTCTACGAAACGACGCGAGGCTCTGGGTTCTGCCCGGCCGAGTACCCGAACGGCACGTTGTTCGTGGTCGCTCGCGATTGCTTGGATCAAATCGGGCTCTTCGATCCGCGCTACTTCGCCTACGGTGAGGAGTTCGACCTCGGTCGCCGTGCTCTTGCTCGGGGCTACGAAGTCGGGCAGGTTTGGGGCGCGATGGTCGAAAATCCCGGGCGCGTGGCGGCGTCGAGCACCGTCTGGTACCTGAATCTGAGGAACGGACTGCTCGCCACGCGCCAGCGAGACGGCGTCGGTGCGGCCGCGTTGCGCTCCGTGGTGACGCTCGCCCACGGCGCATTGTCGCCTCGCCGGGACCCGTCGCTCGGCCTTCGCCTCCGCGCCGTGGCCGACTTTTGGTCCGGGCGTTTCGGTCCGCCGGCGGGTTCGTGAACGTGACGGGGAATGCGGTCCGCCATGCCGTCGACGGCCCCTGGCTCGGCGAGACGGAGACGCTCGGCGCCTGTCCGGTCTGCGCGACCCGCGAGCGGACGCTGGAATTCGAGGACCTGCGCGACATCGTCTTTCGCGTGGCCCCGGGCGCCTGGCGTCTCCATCGCTGTCACGGCTGTGATTGCCTGTACATCGATCCGCGGCCGACGCCGGCGTCGATCGGCGTGGCTTACGCCGAGTACTTCACGCACGAACAGGCTCCGGACGCGTCGCTGCTCGCTCCGCGAACGCTGCCGCGGAGGCTTCGTAATGATTACTTGGCGGCGCGTTTCGGCTACGAGCTTCCCGACCGCGAACCGTTCGGCAGATTGATCGTCGGGCTCTTGCCGGCACGGCGCCGCCGCTACGAGCGCCTGGTGCGCGGTTTCGCCAAACCGGGCAAGGCCTCGCGGCTCTTGGACGTCGGCTCCGGCAACGGGGAGTTCCTCTTGCGTATGCGAGAGCTCGGCTGGCAAGTGACGGGACAGGACGTCGATCCGAAAGCCGCCGCGGTGGTGCGAAGCGCGGGCATCGACTGCGTCGAGGGGCCGGTCGAGTCGGCGCTGTTCGACGGATCGTTCGATGTCATCACGCTCCATCACGTGGTCGAGCACCTGCACGATCCGGTCCGCACGCTGGCCGCATGTCGCGCGCTGCTCGCGCCCGGCGGCAGGCTTTGGCTCGCGACTCCCCACGCCGCCTCGCTCGGATTTCGCCGTTTCGGGCGCCACTGGCTCGGCCTCGACCCGCCACGCCATCTGATCTTGTTCAGCCGAAAGGCGCTCGCGGCTGCGCTCGAGCGGGCCGGTTTCTCGCACTGGGAGGTCGAGCTCGAGATCGGAAAGTACGGCACCAATGCGGCCGCTGCCGATCTTCGCCGTCGCGACACCAAAGGCGAGCGCATCAGCCGGTTCACCGGGCGCGCCGAAAACCTCTTCGGAGATGCCGTCGAGCTACTCTTGCCTCGCTTGCGCGATGAGCTCGTCGCCGTCGCCCGGGCCTGATCGTTGTCTGCCTGGACGCTACTTGCCCCCGAATACCCGCCGGCGCTCGGCGGCATCGCCGGGTACGTTGCGCAGGTGGCGGGCGGTCTTGCGGCGCGCGGCGACGACGTCGAGGTGTGGGCACCGCGGCCAGCGGGTTCGGGCGCGGCTCGATCGGGAGTGGTCGTGCACGAGATCGAGCAGGGCTTCGACCGCCGCGCTCGCGCCGCCATTGGCGCGAGTGTCCGCGCGCGCCCCGGTGCGGTGACGCTGGTCGAATACGTGCCGCGCATGCTCGGGGCGACGGCGGTCGCCTGGCTCTCGCGCTTGCCCGGCGAAATGTGGGTGATGTTCCACGAAGTGGCGTATCCGTTCGAGCGGGGGCAACCGTTCAAGCACCGGGTCCGGGCCGTCGAAACGCACGCGCTGGCGTCTGCGCTGAAGCGCCGAGCCGATCGGGTGCTCGTTTCCACACCGGGTTGCGAGCGCGCGCTGGAGCTCCTCGGCGGTCGGTCGAAACCCGCCATCTGGCTCCCGATCCCGAGCAATCTTCCGACGTCGCTTGCCGCCTTCGACCAGACGTCATTCATCGAGTCGCTCGGCTTCGACGCGACTCGGCCGATCGTCGGGCACTTCAGTTCGTTCGGCGACCGCGTGGCGGCGATGCTCGAACGGACATTGACCGAACTCCTTTCGCGCGACCCGCGTGTCCAGGTGCTGCTCCTCGGCGCGGGGTCGAGCGAATTCGTCGAGCGTCTTGCGCGAGCGCTCCCGGGCGTCGAGGCACGTCTGCGCGCGCTCGGTCGGGTCGACGAGGCGCGAGCCGCGGCGGCCATCGTTGCCTGCGACGTGCTGCTCTATCCCTTCCCCGACGGGGTCAGCACGCGACGGACGAGCGTGATGGCCGCCCTCGCACTCGGCAAAGCGGTCGTCACCAACCACGGCGACAACAGCGAGGGGCTGTTCGAGCGTGAACGCTGTGTTGCGCTGGTTTCGAGCGAGGGTGAGATGGCGGCGCGGGTGACGGCGCTGCTCGCGGAGCCCGAAGCGCGACGAACGCTCGGTGCTCGCGCGCGAGCGGTCTACGCCGAGCGCTTCTCGATCGACGTCGTCGTTCGAGGCCTCGCGCTGCTCCGGTCCGGTGCCGACGAGGGTCGCGCCGATTGACGCCCCGGTGGCGCTCCGGTACCGAGCGCCCGTGTCGCCATCGATCGAAGCGAGACGGAGCCTCGGATGTTGACCCTGCCCGGAGGCGTCGTCCGCTTCTTCACCAAGAACCGTAAGCTCGGTCTCTTCGCCCTCCGGCTCGTTCCGGACGTGCGGCACCGGATCAAGGTCGACACCATCGGGCCCTTCGAGATCCGGCTCAGGCGCAATCGCAGCTTCTGGATCCGTTCGCCGCTGGCGGCGGAAGCGGTGATGCTGGGCTACCTGAAGCACCTGACGCGCCCCGGAGATGTCGTCTACGACATCGGTGCGAACGTTGGGCTCTACGCGCGGTTCCTCGCTCGGTTCGGCGCAGGTCAGGTGATGGCCTTCGAACCGATGTCCGAGAACATCGAGCTTCTGCGCGCCAACGTCGCCCTGGCCGGTCCCGACGCTTCGCGGATCCGTGTCCTCACGCTTGCCGTCGGCGACAAGGACGGCAACGAGTTGCTCCAGGTGGACGACGTGATGTCCGCCACGGCTTCGCTCGACCGCCTCAACGACGGCGAGGCCTCCTTCGGTCGCAAGACGTACGGGCTACCGCCCCGTACCGAGGCCGTGCGGGTCGCAAAGCTCGATACCTTGATCGCCGAGGGTCTGCCGCCGCCTCAAGTGATGAAGGTCGACGTCGAAGGCGCGGAAGGCTGGGTGCTCGAGGGTGCGGCGCGAACGCTGGCCGAGCACCGTCCGGCACTTGCCATCGAGCTCCACGGCCTCGACAAGGCCGAACGTGTGCTCGGGTTGCTCGAACAGCACGGGTACCTGGCGTTCGCCCACGTCCTGGAAGGCAAGCGGGTGGTCTACCGGCGCGTCCGCCCGGGAGATTCGGCGGTGCTCGGTCCGTACGGACACGTCGTCGCGCACGTGGACGCCTCGCGCATCGAGGCACCGATCCCGGCGCTTTCGTGAGCGGCGGCGGTGCGCGCGAAGTCAGTTCCGAGCCAGCGAGCCCGACGAGCGTAAGCGCGAGACGACGACGTTCCACACGGTACGTAGTCCGAGCGCGCGGGCGTGTCGCAGCATGTCCTGCGATCGGATGACCGCGCTCGCCGCTCGCTCACCGAGAGCGCTCGGCGGTCCAAGGACGCGCGCGAGGCGATCCGCGTAGTCGGCGGTGTAGGCAGAGTAGTCCTCGACACTCGCCCGCAGCGGCGCGCGCTCGAGCTCTGCGCGGAGACCGGTCGGTACGAGAACGCCTCGGGCCAGGCAGGCATCGACGTAGTGTGCCTGCCACTCGCGCGCGATCACGGTGTCGGCGAAGCGCTCGTCGGCCGCCCTGCGGGCGGCTGCTCCGAGGCGGTGGCGAAGGTCGGCGTCGCGCACCAGTCGCGTCGCGGCCTCGACGAAACCGGTGCTCGAGGCGACGACGAGCCCCGTCCGTTCGTGGTCGACCACCTCCACCTGGGCGTTGTCCATGGCGGGCGTCGAATCGACGATCACGGGGAGCCCGTGGTGCATGCCTTCGGCCAACGATAGGCCGAAGGATTCCCCGATGCCCGAGCTGTGGATCATCAGGTCCGATGCCACGTACGCGCGAGCGACCGCGCCCAGGTCCGACTCGGGTGGAAGGCCGAGCACTCGCCGCCCGTACCGCCGTTCGAGAGCGGCGAGTTTTCGCGCCGGCGCAGCCATGAACAGGAAGCGAAGCTCGGGCAGCCGTGCGAACAGGCGAGGCAGCGCGAGCTCCAGCCGAATGCTCCATTTTCGCATGTCTGGGCGTGCAATCCGGCAGGCGACGACGTCATCGTCGGCGATGCCGAGCGCGCGCCGAGCTTCCGCCCGCGATGCGGTGACTCCAGGCGCATAGCCCGCGTCCGTCGGTACTGGCAGGTACACCGCACGATGCCCGCGTTCGAACAGCGCACGCATGGTGCCTCCGCTCAGCGTTGCGCAGCGCAGCATGCTCGCGAGCGACATGTGGCAGGTGCGATCCGGAGAGCGGGGCTCGGTGAAGCCTGCCGGTCGTCCGAAGACGTTGGTTTCGACCACGACCGGCACCCGCGCCTCGGCCGCAAGGCGTTGGACCTCCGCCGAGAAACCGCAGACACTGTCCGCCCGCGTGTAGTGGAGGACATGGGGCTTGGTCTCGCCGAGCACGGTGGCGAGTTTCGCGAGGTTTCCCCCGAGGTCGATGCCGCGCACCCCCCTCGCGAGCAATCGATCGAAGCGCGGTCCGCCCCAGACGCCGACCGCGGTCACGTCGAAGAAGGGCGCCGGCAGCAACCCCGCACGGATCTCGATTGCCTGATCGGTGCCGCCGAGCCCCCAGCCGCCGCTGAGCTCCACTACCCGCAGGCGGTCGGAAGGAGGGTCGCTCGCCACCTCTTCACCCTCAGCGCGGAACGATGAGGCTGAGTTCGGTACCGGCCGCGTACGCGTAGCTGACGAAGCGGTCGAAGCCGTCGACCAACACCCCGACCTTGCGATCGGCCTCGATCACGTGAACCCCGTCGTTTTGAATGCCGATCATCAGATCGTCGGGAGCGGGGCGCGTCGGGTCGATCAATGGAAACCCGAGCGCGCAGGTGTAGACGACGTACGTCTCGTCCTGCGCCAGTGGCAGGGAGATCGTACCGGCCGTTTCGCCGACGCAGGAGGGGATGTCTTCCAGCGGCACGCCGTCGAAGACGATGATGGCACCTTCCGGCGACGCGATGCGCACGAAGTCGAAGGCGTACTTGTCGGGCGTCAGAAACACGTAGGTCGACCGGTATTGCTCGAGCGGTGGGATGATCAGGCTGCTCGGGTCGCCTCCGGGCATTTGTTCCGGGACGCCGGCCGCCTGCTGGCTCGGCGAGATGCTCATCAGCATCACCGGGGCATCACTCTCGAGGGTGAATGAGGTGTCGCTGACGATGTCCGTGAAGTCCCCCTGGTAGAGGAGGTCGCGGGGTGGCTCCGCCGGCAGCGAGGTGACGATCCGGGCGCCGTCGCTGGTGGTGGCAATCACTCGAAAATAATCGGCCTGTGCCTTCACGCCCAGGGCCGCACCGGCGGCGCGCAGCGCGATCGTGCGACTCGGCGTCGCGGCGACCACGAACCGTCGCCCCGCGGTGCGCACGTGATCGAGCTGTTCCTCCAAATGATCGGCGCAGCAACGACGATCGCTCAGCGTCTGAAAGTAAGGCGCGTCACTCGCCTCGCTGCCGGAATACACGACGACCGGTCCGTCGGCGGCAACGACGGTCCCGCTGAAATCGGCGTTGAAATCATCGGTTTCCAGGTTCAAGACGTCGAACGGCGAGAGCGCTACCTCGAGCTCCTCGCCGGGCAGCGTCTCCGGGATGCCGGGTGCGCCCAGGACCCGCGCGCTCGGCCGGACGCGCACCGTCGTCTCCTCGCGCGTGCCGACGAGCGTGAGGAAGGCGCGAAGGTCCGTCGGTTTCGTGGCGCTGAAGTTGGTGCGCGGGTCGTCGGTCGACGCGATGGTCTGCGGCCAGCCGAGCACGACGTAGGCGTCCTGCATGTCGCCGCTCTCCGGCTCGACGGCCTCGCGCGGCTTGAGCAAGGAGGCGTCGTTCGAGAACACACCCACGTTGGACAGCGGGTTGAATTGGTACGCGACGACGGGAAAGGTGGTGCGCACACGGTACGCGGCGCGGGTAAGGGCGGTGTGCGTGCCGCTGTTGAACGCGCCGGGGGGCGAGCCGTCGACTTCGCGCGGACCGAGCTTGAACGTCCTCAGGCTGCGCGGTGGGATCTCGGCGCGGGCCACCTCGATCGGGGTATTTTCAGTCCCCGGAAGGCTGTCGTCCTGCTCGATCGTCACCAGGGCGGTCACGTCGGGCTGCGCGTTGCTGATGACGACGGCGAATTGCTGCGAAGCGGCGTTCAGTGCGTCCCCGACGTCGGCGTTGTCGAGATCCACGGGCCAGTATTCGCAGCCGACGTTGCTGCGATCGCGCGCAGCCATCGCGCAGAGATTCTGGCAGCTACCCTCGCGGCAGGCCTCGAAGGCCGATTCGTCGCACGTGCCGGTGGGCACCCAGGCGCTGCCGTCGTCGGCGCACGCCTGGGTCGTCATGCCGTCACAGCTGACCGCGCCGGGCACGCACGGCGAGCAGCGGCCGAGCGACGCCGCGCAGGCGAGCCCCTGCTTCGCGCAATCGGCGACGCGTTTCCAGGTGGGCCCGTCCGGCCCCTCATCGCACCGTTCGAGCGCCTTGGCGCAGCGATACTCGCCGAGCGGGCAGGTCTCCGTTTCGGGCTGGTAGAGCCAACGATCGCCGCGGTCGAAGTTGCAATCGATGAGGAACAGGGCGCCGGCGACGCCTAGAATCAGCCTAATAGCTCGCAAAGAACACGTCCTGCGCGAACGCTCTCCAGCCGCGCGGTTCGAGCTGCCGGTTGCGCAGGGCGCCGTACGAGAAGGCGTCGACCGCCGCCGCGCTGATCTGGACCGTGATCGGACCTCGAACCAGCCCGAGGTCACCTTCGACGGCGGTCAGATCCGGCACGCGTATTTCGTCGGGTCCCCCGGGCGCCACGATGCGCCACGTGACCAGATCCCCACCGCTCGCGATATCGACCACGGTGAGATCGGCGGGCGGGCCTCCCGGTTCACGTCCGAGCCGAAGCACGGTGCCGTTCCAGGCGGTGCTGCTCACCGGCGTGTCCACTCGGGGTATCTCGAGGAACTCGCCGACGCCGATCGGTTCGGTGTCGGAAACGGTGGCGAAGAGCCCGACCAGGGAACGCGGCATCCCGCCGGCATCGCCGGTCACGGCGCTCGCGGTGGCCACGTAACGACTGCCCGTCAGCGTTCCGACCAGCGGTGGAATGCCGACGAAGTTGAACGGCGAACTCTTCGGCAAGAGGCTCGAGAGCTTGCCGTTCGGGAGCAAGGCATAACCCTCGTTCCCGACCTGAATCGCGAGCTTGGCCTGGATTCGATCCGGGCCGCGCGGCGTGGGGGTGGGACCCGAGGCGTCGATCGACAGCGCATGATCGAGCGGCACGTCGATGATGAGCAGGACGTCGCGCAGCGTTTCGCTCGCTCCGACGGCGACCCCGCGCGTGAGCCCCATCGCGTACGGCGTGAACACGTAGGGTGTGACCGAGCGGTCCTCGATGCCGGCCAGCGCGTAGAGCGTGAAGTTGCCGGGACTGGTCGAGAAGTAGAACGTGTAGCCGACTTCCCCCGTGCTCGTGGGGGTGATGGCGTTGACCGCGCTCGGCAACGAAAAATCGTCGGTGGCGCGCGTGGCGAGCCGGAACACGTAGGCCGCCCTGACCTCGCCGTCGCGCTGGGGCGTCGGGACGTTCGCCCAGCCCGCCTCCCGAAGCTCGTCATCGAGTGGCCACACGATTTCTCCGGTGACGCTGCTCCCCCTGCCCGGGTTCCCGCCGCCGCCGGGAGGATCGCCGTCGGCACCGCACAGCGGCGACATCACCGGCGAGAGGTACACCGTGACCCGATCGACAGGGACGTCGACGAACGTGATGGGCTGAAAGCAGTTCTTGCCGACGGTGACGGTGACCGCGGACTCGAGCGCCGAAGACGTGACGAGCGCGGTGCCGAACCCATCGGTTTTCGCGATCAGCGCCGTGGCCGCGTCGTCGCCCGCGATGACCACGGCGTCCGGGATGGCGTTGCCGGTGGCGTCGTCGAGCACCAGCACGCTGAGCGTGCCGTCGAGCGTGTTGCCGCTCAGCCCACCGCGAAAGCCGTCTTCCGACACCACGTAGGTGAAGGCGTCCAGAACGTCGACGACCTCGTCGCCGTCGTCGACCGTGGCCCGCACTCGCTTGGCGCCTGGGGTGCCGGGCGGGGTCCGGCAACTGAGCTCCGTCGCGCTGGGTCGCTCCACCACTTCGCAAGGGGCGAGGTCGACCTCGATCGCGGTCGACTCGTCGAACAGCGGCTCCTTGCTGCGGATCGTGACGATGGTGCCACCTGCCGTCGGTCCGGTGGTGGGCTCCAGGTAGAAATCGTCGTAGGTGAAGCCTCCCACCAGCGCCGCCCGCGTTGACTCGTCATCGCCGTTTTGCACCGTCACGTCGGCGGGACCAGGCATGCCGGGCGGAGCGGTCACCTGGATGCGCTGCGGGTCTCGCACGATGACCTGCGCACGTTCGACCTCGGCGTCCCCGAACCAGACTCGCGCGTCGCTCCCGAAACCGTTGCCGCGGAGGTTCGCCAGCGTGCCGCCGGAGAACGGACCGTGCGGTGGATCGATGCCCAGGACGGCGTGGGGCCGGACCTCGGGGGCGTCGCCCGGTTCGACACCACCCTCGACGTCGATCGGTTCCGGCCCGCCCTCCTCCTCGACCGGACGGACACGATCGGTACGCGTGGGGAGGCAGGCGCTCGTCGCGACGAGGACCGCGACGAATGTCCTTTTGAGCCGGCCCACGGTGGAAAAGCCTAGGCCCAAGGCGGGGGGTGGGCAAGCGGGCCCCCGGCTTCTAGCCGCGGTCTGCGAGCAACTTTTCGTAGATCCTCAGGTACTCGCGCCCGAGTTCGATGTGCCGGAAACGGTCCGCGTTCTCCAACCCGAGGGTGACGAGCGATGCACGCGCCGCGGAGTCGCTCAGTGACTCGACGTGGCGGGCGAGGAGGGCCGCGTCGTGGGGTGCCGCAAACAGGGCGCCCTTGCCCGCCACCTCGGGCAGCGAGGTCACGTTCGTGGTGACGACGGGGCAGAGCGACAGCTGCGCTTCCAAGACCGGCCAGCCGAAGCCCTCGAACGTCGACGGGAAGAGGAGGCAGTGGGCACCGCGATAAAGCTCGGCGAGTTCGGCGTCGCTCGGTCCGATCACGATCCGAACCTGGTCGGTGAGACCCAGTTGGCTCGCCCGTGCAACGAACACCGCGTCGGGCGGCTCGCCGGCAAGGACCAGTGCGAAGCGCGGACGGAGCTTGTCGATCACCTCGAGTAGCGCCAGGCGGTTTTTTCGATGACCGTTGGAACCGACGTGGAGCAAGTAGGGTCGCCCGAGATCGGCCACCGCGCTCGGGAGGCGGCCGGGCGCGCCGGCGAGCGCGGTGAATCGAAGCGGCAGGTAGACACGGGAGCGCTCCTGCGGCCCGCTTCGGGGCACCAGCCGTTCCACGTCGCGGAGCGTGAAGTCCGAGTCGCAGACGAGAGCCCCCGCGCGCGAAAGGCCGCGGCGCATACGCGCGACCAGGAGGCTGCGGTACGCCCAGCCGGAAGTGAACCGGGGGCCTAGAAACTGCGGGTCGTCGAGCACGCACACGTCGTGGCAGGTGACGACCGCCGGCAGGCGGCCGGTGGACGTCACGTATCCGGCATCACCTTGGTCCACGACGTGGGCGATATCGGCGCGCAGCCGGCCGAGTCGAGCCTGGAACCCCACCTTGTCGGTGAGCGACGCCGCGCGCGGTGGGAGCACGCGGCTGAACCGCGAACGTGTCGGCGCGACCAACTCGACGTCCACCCCGAGTGTCTGGAGGTCGCTTTCGAGCTGCTCGGCGAAGCGCCGCATGCTGCGGCGGACCTCGTTCACGTGATTCGTGATCAGCGCGACGCGCATGAAGACCGGACTAGAGCATATCTCGCGACGCCACACCCTTTCCGCTTCCCTTCGGGCGCCGGGTTGGGTTAAGGCTCGCTCCGGATGCCGGAAGCGAGTGGAGGCGGCGAAAACGCGCGGACAGTGCTCGTGTACCGCGCCATCTATGCGGCTTGCGCGCTCGCGTTCCTGGTCCTCATCGCGCGGTTTTACCGGAGCGGCGTCGGCCTCTCGCCGATGCTCCTCTTCGGCTCCGATTTTTTTCGCAACGCGTTGCCGGAGGTGAAAGCTCAAGACCTGTTCGTGGTGAACGGCGTGGGATACGACGCTCAGTTCTACGCGCAGGTGGCGGTGAGGCCCTGGCCCTGGTCGCTCGAGCTCCAGCAAGCGCTCGATCGCCCGTGGTATCGGCCACAGCGGATCTTCCCCTCGTTGGTCGCGTGGGTGTTCGGGCTGGGGCAGCCGGCGCTGATCGTCCAGGCCTATGCAGCGCAGTACATCGTGGTGTGGCTCCTGACGGCGCTGGTGCTGGTCGCGCTGTTCCCGCCGAAGGACGGGTGGAACCTCATTGCGTGGGTCGGTTGTCTGTTCTCGGCGGGCATGATGATGAGCATCACGCGGGCGCTGCCGGACGCTTGGGGCTTCTTGCTGATCGCGGCGGGGTTCTACTTCTGGCAGCGGAGTCGGGCGAACGCAACGACCGGAATGCTCGCGCTCGCCGGGCTGTCGCGCGAACCGGCGATCCTGGCGACCGTCATGCTGCTCGGTGAGCGGATCGCCGATTTTCCGAAGGCTGCGAAGAACGTGGCCATTGCGGTGGCTCCTGCGTTCGTCTGGCTCGGTGTGCTGCGCGCGTTTGGAGGTGACACGCCGATTCCCGATAACTTCTCGCCTCCACTAGTCGGCCTCTGGGAAGCGACGGTCGGGCGCGTCGCACCCGCCGCCGCCGCCGTGGTCTCGGCGCCGCCGCCGGTTGCGGGCCAAACCCCCGAGCACCTCATCGGATCGCTCGCCGCCGATCACTGGCGAACCGCCGGCGTTTTCACGCTGCTGGTCGCGCTCGGCATCCAGAGCGCGTTCTTCGTGCTGCGCCTTCGCCCGCGCGATTGGGCGTGGCGCGTCGGGATCATTCATGTCGCCCTGCTCCTCGTTCTCGGCTGGATCCACTGGGCAGGGTGGAGCGTCTCGCGTGTTCTCTTGCCGCTCCTTCTCGCCTTCAACTTCTCCGTGCCCCGAACGCGCGCTTACCTACCGGTGCTCGTTGGCGGAAACCTGTCGGTGATCTTCGGGCTCCACATGTTGACCCACCCGCCGTTTTGAGGGTCATGACCGAGCGGTCGCGCCGTTTCGCGCCCGATCTCGTCCCGGGCACCGTCCGCGCGCAACGGCTTCGGCTCGTCTGGTTCGGTCTCTGGGTCCTGCTCACGGGCGCGCTTCTGATCCATCACGAGCCGTGGCGCGACGAGGCCGATGCCTGGCTGATGGCGCGTGATGCGACGGTCGGTGAGGTGCTGCGGATTGCCGGTCACTCCGGCACCCCCGGCCTCTGGTACTTCCTGCAGATGCCCTTCGCGAAGGCGGGCGCGGGCTACGCGACGCAGGGTCTCCTGAACCTCGCGCTGATGGCGGGGGCGGCGCTTCTCTTCTTGACCAGAGCCCCGGTCCCGTTGGTGGCGAAAGTACTGGTTCTTTTCGGCTTCCATCTCTCGTTCGAATACCCGGTGGTGGCGCGGAACTACTCGCTCGGGATCGCTCTTGCGTTCGGGCTCGCGGCTCTGGACGCGCGGCGCAACGCCAGTTCGCTCTTGTACGGTGCGTTGCTGGGCGCCCTTGCCAACGTCAGCGCGCATTTCCTGGTGCTCGCCGCTGCCTTCGGCCTCGCGTGGGCGTGGGAGTTTCGCCCCGGCCGCGGGCGGCTGGCGAACGCGCCTTGGATGGGCCTCGTCGTCGCGTTCGCCGGTTGTCTTGCCTCCGCTCTGCAGTTGCGGCCGCGCCCCGACGGTCAGTTCAGTCCCGATCTCATCGTCCTATTCGAACCGCAACGGGTGCTGGCGGCTGCTCGCGGCCTCGTGCCCCAGGTGTTGCCAACCTGGCTCTTGCCGCTCGGTGTGCTGGGTTTCGGCCTTGCAGTGCTCCATCTCGCTGCGTCGGTGCGTGCGCTGTGGTTCCTCCTTCTGTCGACGGCGGGCCTCACCTACATCTTCGTCTTCAAGTACTCGGGTGGCGATCGCCACTACGGCCTCTTGCTGATCGTGCTGCTGGTCGCGCTATGGGTGGCGGAGGGCGAGGAGCAAGCGGGCGTCGCGCACCCGGTGTTTGCGGCGGCCAGCAGGCTCCGCGAGCGATCGCGAACGGCGACGTACGGCGTCCTCTCGCTCTGCTTCGGCATCACCGTGCTCCACTCCGCGCTCGTCCTTTGGCCGGCGGAGATCCGACAGAGCTATTCCGGCGCCTCCGACATGGGGAACTTCCTTCGTCGGGAGAAGCTCGACGAGCGCCCGATCGCCGCCCACCACGCTCACCTCGGCGAGGCGGTTCTGCCGTACCTTCGCACCCGCGCCTTCTACTATCCCGCGCTCGAGTCCTTCGGCTCGCACATGCTGTGGGACCGGCGTTACATGGAAGGCACGTTCGTCACGCAGGTCGAGGCGCTCGCGCGGATCGAACGGCGTTTTCCCGACTGGCAGGGTGGCCGTCTCCTCTTCCTTGCGAGCGAGGAAGTACCGAACGCCGCGGCGCGTGGTTTTCGGCTCCTCCACCGGACGGCGGAGCGCCCGTTCCGGATCCCCGAAGAGTCGTACTTTCTCTACGAGCGCAAGCGTTAGCTCAGAAGCCGACGGCGCCCGGTGACGGCGTCATCGTCCGAAGTTCGAGTGCACCGAGCAGCTCGAGCGCGAGGCGCTTGCGCGGCCCGTCCTCGCCGGAGGGCCCGACGCACGCCGGGCAACCCGCGGCGCAGCGGCACGATTCGATCAGCGCGCGGGTCCGCTCGGCGAGCTCCGCGGCGCGCTCGTGGATGCGTTCCGCCAGACCGACGCCTCCGGGGACGGCATCGAACAAGAAGAGCGTCGGTTCGAACCCGCCGGTGCGTTGCGAAAAAGGATCGCGCCCAGGCGTTTCGCCGTCGCCGTCACCGTCGCCGAGCGTGCGCCGGATGTCACGCGGGTCGCACATCAGCGCGAGGGCGGACACCGTTTCGAGCGCGATCCCGAGCCCGCGCAAGCCGTCGACGGCGAAGGCGCGCGGTGCGCCCAGCCGCTCGAGCACGCTTTCGGGCACCGTCAGCCAGAAGGCCGTCGTGTGCATCTGCATCTCGGGCAAGTGCACGTCGCCGTAGCCCGCGTTCTCGTGGGTGAAGAACTTGATCTTCTTGTAGCCCGTCACCTTCTCGATCACCTTCACGTCACCGAAGCCGATGCGTCCGCGGCCGAGTGCGGCCTGATGCCGCTCTTCGATCACCGACACGGTGGTGTAGGTGAGGGCGGTCGTGAAATGGTCGGGCTCGACCTTCCTGACGTACGCCTTGTGATTTTCGAAATCGAGGCGTTCTACCTGGTACTGCTCGGCATCGTGCTGATAGATGGCCTGCTCGTGGAGCATGGTGTGGGTCGCGCGGTAGTCGAGCTCGGCCAGTGATTCTCCGGTGCCAAGATCGATGATCACGAAGTTGTCCCAACCGACCGAACGAAGGGAGACGTTCGTGGCCGGGAACGCTTCCCCCGACCAGAAGTAGCGATCACCCGCACGGTGCACGAGGCCGTGCCCCTCGAGGTAATCGAGCGCGTCACGCGTCGACGCGACGTCGAGACCGAGATAGCTCTCGCCGCTGGCCGGCGCCGGTGCGGCTGCTCGTGCGCCAGCGCTCGACAGTTCGAACGGGGCTTCGAACGCCGCGCACTTCAAATGCTGGATCAGGATCTCGGTGTTCTTCGGGTCGACGCGCGCCTCCTCGGCGGGCGCATCGAGCAAGTAGCTGGGCTCGCGCGCCAGGTATTGATCGAGAGGGTCGCTCGAACACACGAGCACGGCGACGCTCGTCGCCCCGCGCCGGCCCGCGCGCCCAAAGCGCTGCCAGGTCCCCGCGATCGAGCCGGGATAGCCCGCACACACGACCGCATCGAGATCTCCGATGTCGATGCCGAGTTCGAGCGCGTTCGTCGCCACCACGCACAGGATGTCGCCGCTCCGAAGCCCCGCCTCCACGCGCCGCCTCATCTCGGGTAGGTACCCGCCGCGGTAGCCCATGATCGCGTCGGGCGGCACGTCCGGCACCGCTTCGCGCAGGTACTTGAGCATGACTTCGACCGAGTTCCGCGACGGACCGAACAGGATCGTCGGTACGCGGGCACGCAAGAGATCGGCGGTGAGCGCCACCGACTCCTTGAGCGTGCTCTTGCGCACGCCGAGTTCCTCGTTCACGACCGGCGGATTGTAGACGTACACCTCGCGCGCTGCGCGGGGGGCCCCGGAGCGGTCGACCAGCGTGACGGTCGCCGGCGTCTCGCCGAACAGGCGTGCGGCGTGTTCCCGTGGGTTGCCGATGGTGGCCGTCGCCGCGACGAACACCGGGTTCGAGCCGTGAAAGCGCGCGATGCGCCGCAAGCGGGCGATCACGTGCGCCATGTGCGAGCCGAAAACGCCGCGATACGTGTGGAGCTCGTCCAGCACGACGAAGCGAAGCCCGCGAAAAAAGGCCGACCACCGCGCGTGGCTCGGCAAGATGCCGGCGTGGAGCATGTCCGGGTTGGTGAGCACGATGCGCGACCGTTCGCGAGCGGCCCGCCGCGCGTCCCCCGGCGTGTCGCCGTCGAACACCGACGCCGGCAGCGCGAGCCCGGCGTCCTTCATCATCTCGAGTAGCCCGAACTCCTGGTCGCGTGACAGCGCCTTCGTCGGATAAAGATAGAGCGCGGTCGCGCCCGGATCGGCCGCGAGCGCATCGAGCACGGGGAGATGGAAGCAGAGGCTCTTGCCGCTCGCCGTGGGGGTGGACACCACGACGTGGTCACCGCGGCGTGCTGCGTCGACGGCCAGCCGCTGATGGCTGTAGAGGGCGTCGATGCCGCGTGCATGGAGCGCCGCGAGCAGGCCAGGAGCGAGATCGGAGGGCAGGGGACTTCGCTCGGGCGCTTCGGGCGGAAGGTGGCGCTCGGCCGTCAGGCAACGCTTGACCGACCCGGCCGCCTGCCAGCGAGCGAGGACCGAGTCGACGCCACGCTCGTGGGACCACGGAGCCTCAGGCATGGCGAATACTAAACGGATGATCCGTACCGTGTCACGGCCAAGCCCAAGTGGAGACGCATAACAGCTCGAAACTTCGTGGGAATTCGCAAGCTCCCTGGGGCGTTCCAGCTCGCACCGCCTGCCAAGGGCGGCCGGTCACGAACTCGCCGTGTCCGGGAGAGTATCGTAGGAGTGCGCCCACATGAGTGACCCCGTTCCCACGCCGGCCGAGCAGGCGCCGGTCGAGAGCCCGCCGGCACTGATCGTGCCGGCCGAGAGCCCATCCCCACAGACCACCGGCGGTCCGAAGCATGCGCCCGAGCACGACGATCGCCCGACGTTCCTGTTCTTCGGCGTCGTTGCCGCCATCTCGCTCGTCGCCGACGTGGCGACCAAAGCGTGGGCGGAGATCGTGCTCGCCAATCGCCCCTTCGACGAGCCCGCGATCATCATCGTCGAGAAGCACCTGAACCTCGTCATCGCCTACAACAAGGGCGGTGCCTGGGGGCTGCTCCAGGATGCCCACGAAACCGTGCGCCGGCCGTTCTTCTTCGCCGTCAGCGTGCTCGCCGTGCTGTTCATCGTTTCGCTCTATTCGAAGCTCGGTCGTAGCCAACGCGCGCTCACGTGGGGGCTTCCGCTCGTGCTCGGCGGTGCGCTCGGCAATCTCTCCGACCGCGTGACCCGCAGCAGCGTGATCGACTTCATCGACTATCGTGCCGACTGGGTGCTCTCGATGAACCGCCTGGTCGCGCGCGTTTTTCCGGGCTGGGGCCTCACCGACCACTGGCCGACCTTCAACGTCGCCGACATCGCCATCTGCGCCGGTGTCGGCCTGATGGCGGTCGACATGTTCACGTCACGCCGCGGCCCGGAGTCGACGAATCGGCTCGGCCCGCCCGCCATTGCACCGTCGCTCGCGCCCGCCATCGGTGAAGCGGCGCCGCCTTCCCTCGGACCACCCCCGACCTGATTCCATGCACGGCCGTCTATTCCAGTTCGACATCAGCGAAGGGCTTGTCATGCCCTTCCCGAGCTATTTCGTCCTGCTCCTCACCGGCTTTCTGATCGCCACGATCATCGGAGCCGTGTGGGCGCGTCGCGTCGGGCAAAACCCGGACGTGATCGTCGACCTCGGCCTGGCGATGGTGCTCGCCGGCATCGTCGGCGGGCGCCTGCTGCACGTCTTCGCGGACGGGCAGTTCTGGGACTACGTGCACCTCTGTACCGATCCGTCGAAGGTGGCGTGGCCGATCACGCGCCAGCAGTGCCTGAGCCCCGAATTCGCGGGGACCTGGGATTTCGCCGCCAAAGTGTGCCGACCGAAAGAGACGGACTGCTTCGCCTGGGCGAAGTTCTACGCCGGTGGTCTCGCGTATTACGGCGGCTTCGCCGGCGCGTCGGTCGCCGCCTGGTACCTGCTCAAGGCCGACCGCTTTCCGTTCTGGAAGGCCGCCGACATGGCCGGCATGGTGGTGCCGATCGGCCTCGGCTTCGGGCGTCTCGGCTGTCTTCTCGCAGGGTGCTGCTTCGGCAAGCCCTGGTCTTCGAGCTGGGCCGTGACCTTCCCTGCGGGCAGCCCGGCGAGCGAAGCCGAACACCGGCTCGGGCTGCTCAAGACCACGATGACCGAATCGCTGCCCGTGCACCCGACCCAGCTCTACGAGTCCCTGGCGTCGTTCGCGATTGCCGCGTTCCTGATCCTCTACCTCCACGGGCGAAAGCGCTACGACGGGCAGATCTTCCTCGTCTTCGTCGCTGCGTACGCGGCGCTCCGCTTCCTGATCGAGTTCGTGCGCGCCGACGATCGCGGTTCGCTCTTCGGACTCAGCACCTCGCAGCTCGTCGGTGCCCTGCTGCTCGGCGGCGCCTACTACCTGCACAAGAAGCGCTCGGAGCGCATCGCAAGCGCACTCGGAGCCGTCCCCGCATGATCCGTCGTTCGGTTCCGGTGCTGGCGCTCCTCCTCGTGTCGTGCGCCGATGACCCGGAACGGACGCCCGCCACCTGCGTCGATTGCGGCTACAGCGTCGGCGCCGGCATGGGGTTGCCCGATGGCTCGGGTGGGAGTGGTGGGGAAGCGGCGAGTGGGTCGGGCGCCACTGCTGGCGAAGCGGTCACCCTCACCGGGCGAGTGGCCCTGGTCGACGACGTCGGTCTCGAGGCCGGCCCACTCTTCCCCGATCCGGCGGCGATCCGCGTCGAGGGGCAGAGCGGCGCGAGCGTCGTGGGTACCTGGGACGGGGCCGAGCCGTTTTCGATCGAGAACGTCGCGTTCGGGCCCGAGGTCTGGCTCCTTTCGACGCCACCGGTGAACGGTCTCGCCCTGCCGACGCTCGAGCTGCTCGACACCACGCAACCGAACATGGACCGCGTCGTCACGGCCGACGTCGCCGTCGTGAGCCAGGAGTTGATCGACACGGTTCTCTCGCTGCTCAGCGTGCCCGTCTTCCGCAACGAAGAGGCGGCTCAGATCATTCTGCGCATCGAGGATACCGAAGGTGACCCGCTGGCGGGCGTCACGGTGATTGCGCGGTCGGCGGAGGTCGTCGCCTACGGAGCGAGCGGTTCGTTCAGCGACATCGCGACGGAAACCGATTCGAGCGGCCTGGTCCTGATCGCCAATGTCCCGGCGACGGTCTGGCCCGGGAGTCTGGTGGGAGTGACGTTCGCCGCCGGCGCGCTCCAAGGTGGCGCGGACGTGCGGGTCGTAACCGGCGGCGTGACGCTCGAACGGATTCTGCTTTAGCCCGCGGGTTCGAGCCGTCGCTCGAGGGCGCTTGCTCCGTCACCGCGCTTCGGATAGCGAGGCGCGGATGGCGAATCTGATCGATGGTAAGGCCGTGGCGGCGACCGTTCGGAGCGAGGTCGCGCGCGGAGTCCTCGCGTTTCGTGATCGTTACGGACGGGCGCCCGGTCTCCACGTCGTCCTGGCCGGCGAGGATCCGGCATCGGCCGTTTACGTGCGCGGCAAGGAGAAGGCGGCCGGCGAGGCGGGCATCGCGGGCGTGGTGCATCGTCTTCCCGCCGACGTCTCCGAGGCGACGTTGCTCGGCCTCGTTCGCGAACTCAACGATGACGATCGCGTCGACGGCATCCTGGTCCAGCTGCCGCTTCCGGCCGGGATCGGCGCAGAGAAGGTGCTCGCTGCCATCGACCCCCAAAAGGACGTCGACGGTTTCCATGCCGTCAGCGTCGGCGCGTTGTGGTCGGGTCAGCCTGGCCTGGTGCCCTGCACGCCGCGTGGCTGCATCCGTCTGCTCGAGCACGCCGGCATTCGTCTCGAGGGGGCGCGCGCCGTCATCGTGGGGCGTTCGAACATCGTCGGAAAGCCGGTAGCGGCGCTGCTCCTCGCCCGCCACGCCACGGTGACGATCGCGCACTCGAAAAGCCGGGATCTTGCCGCGATTTGTCGCGAAGCGGACGTCCTCGTCGCCGCGGTCGGAAAGCCCAACATGATCGGCGCCGATTTCGTCAAACCGGGCGCTGCCGTCATCGACGTCGGAGTGAATCGCCTGGCCGACGGCAAGCTATGCGGCGACGTCGACTTCGCTCAGGTCGCGCCGATCGCGGGTGCCATCACGCCGGTCCCGGGCGGCGTAGGGCCGATGACGATCGCGATGCTCCTCGACAACACGCTGATGGCGGCGACGGCACGCGCGCGGCCGAGCCTCTAACGAGGCTTCCGAGGGGGTGACTATCTCTTCCCCGTATCACGCGCGGGGAGTGGAACGGAGAGCACGTCGTTGGCTGCGCGCTTCAACACCCAAACATCGATGAAGCCGGCTTTGCCTTGGCGCAGGCTCTCCACGAGATCGTAGTTCTGCTCGAGCCATTCCATCGTGCCAGGCTGGCCCTTGTAACCGCCGCCCGGTACGTCGGCCGCAGCCATCACGCCCGGCATCCGCTTTTCCACCGGGCTGAGTCCGCCGCCGAAGCTGCCGCCGTTCTTGATGAACCGTGCCTGCTCACGATCGGTCAAGCCGAGCAGATCCCAGACGATCAGCTTCGGACTGTAAAAGCTGATCCCCCCCAGGCGCTTGGTGGCGATCGTGGTTCCCGGCTTGATATGGCTGGCTAGCCATTTCCCCACCGCCACCTGATCCGTGCCCCTCATCACGTGATGGTTTCCCTCGTTCTTGGCGTACTCCTTGAGCTCGGAGTTCCAGGCGGCAAACGAGCTCGCGCCCAACGCCGAGGCAACGAGCACCACGGCGAGTGGCGTTCGGAGCGGCCGTGCGTCGTGCGCGGCAAGCTCCAGGGTCCATCGAGAAAGCGCCGCCCCGACGCAAGCGGCCATGAGCGGAGCCACCGGAACCAAGAAGCGTCCAAAGGGCATCCAGTCGCTCATGGCGTAGACGACGAAGACGCACGCAGCGACGATAGGTCCGGCGGATGCCACGACGAGCTGTTTGAAATCGGGGTCAGACTCGGGCTTGGGGCGTAGCAGCCACGCGACGAGCGAAAGCGGTCCCCCGAGCGCCATCGCCCACTGAGAGAGGTAGGGGACACCAAACTGGCCCCCGAACGTCCCCGCCGGCTTCGCCGCAAACGTATTGGGCAGGATGTCTCCGAAGTAGGAGATACGAAACGCCTCGTACGCCACGAACGGCAGCCCGAGCACCGCCAGCACGATGCCTTCCCGCCAGCCACTCGCGAGGAGCTTCTTGTGACCCCCGGTGAAGAGCCACCAGAGCAACGCGTAGAGGGGAGTCTCGGGACGGGTGATGGCTGCAAGGCCGAGGCACAGGGCAGCCAGCACGCGACCGTGCCAGGAGCCATTCATCGAGAACAGGGCCGCCGACGTGACGAGTAGGCCGAGGAGTGGGGTCTCGAGGCCGGAGGTGGCGTAGACGTGGAACCCCGGCGTGGCGACCAGGATCAGGGCGGCATAGCCGAACCCGATGACGTCAGCGGTGCGGGTCCCCCTCACCATCAAGCGAAAGAGCGCCAGCACGGTAAGGATCGCGGAGGCGAAACCGAGCCATCGGGCGGAGTCTTCGACCGAAAATGGGGTCGTGACGATCGACAGCGTGAGGAGCAGCACCCATAGGGGGTTGCTAAAACCTTCCACACGCTCGGCCGGATTGAAGGTGAGCCCTTCTCCCTGGGCAAAGCGCGTTGCGTACCGAAAATCGATGTAGGCGTCGTCCGTGATGTGGCTCCACAGGAATACCTGCGCGGCGAGCATCGCAACGACAGCGACGAGCAGCACCCCAAGCGCAGGTCTTTTCAGCAGCATGGCGTGCGCACCTTGCGCGCTACGAGGCCACAGGCAAACAGGCTTGGCAAGAGCCTCGCACCGCTTTGCGCATGTCTTGCGCAGCCGATGCGCATGTCTTGCGCGGCGGGCAGTGTGTAGCCAGACGGTAGGGAGCGCTCTGTTTCAACCCGTGGGCGAGTTGCGGGTCCATCGTCGCTCGAGTATGGTGGTTTGCCGCGCGTCATGAGTAACGCGGGGCGGAGCACGTCATGACGATGGCCGGGTTGGTTGAGCTGACGGAGTTGCCCGCAAGCGGGTCACGTCTCCAGGATCGCGTCCTCGCGGGGGAGTATTTCCTGATCCGCGGCGCGATGCAGGCCGCCGGGGTCTTCGACGAGCTCAAAGCGGCGAGTCTCCGCGGGATCCGGCACGCTCTGGGCGAGGAGATCGCGAGGCGGGTCGAGGAGCTCGGTTTCGAGCGGCTTCACGAGCTTGTCGCTCCAGCCGACCTCCCGCGCGTCACCGGGTACGCCTACGAGGAGGCGAGGAAGATTGCCCCCGCCTTGCTCAAGCGAGCCGTTCCGAACCTGTTCGGTACCTCAGGTCCGTTCTACTTCGAGCGCTACCCGAACGTGCGGTTTCACGTGCCGTTCGATGCAGCGGCCGGGCAACGCGAAGCGTTTCGCGAGTTTCGTCAGAAACACGGCGAGGGGAAGATCACTGCGCACGGCCCCCACCGGGATAGCTGGCTCGACTGCCCGTTGAATTCGGTGAACGTTTGGGTCGCGGTCGGCCCGGTAGACCCCGGCAATGGGCTTTTGATCTTCCCGAGCTCCTACGGCGCACCGGTGGTGCGCAACGGCTGCCACATTCGCCACGACCAGAGCCCAGGGGTCCCTACCAACGTTGCGATGCAGCCGGGTGATGCGCTCGTGTTTCACGGCGACCAACTTCACGCGTCCGTCGTCAACCATACGAACCAAACCCGTCACGTGGTGAGCTTCCGCCTGACGCTGGACCGCCCGAAGTTCGCCGACACCCACCTTCAGACGTACGCGTACTCCCCGCTCGCGGTCGGCCCGCTCGCGACCGGCCCGCTCGGCTGGATTGCCGAAATCCCGGCGAGCATCGCCACGACGCACCTCAAGACGCGGATCCGCCAAGCGAAGAAGGTGATCGGTCTCGTGCTCGGAAAGAAGACCGCGCACGCCGACGAAACGACTCGTCGCACCGCGGCGCCTGCCGCCCCGTCGATCGAGGCGAGCGCGCTCAAGCCAGGCGACATCCGCGCGCTCGACACGAAAACGTGCGTGGCCCGCCTCGGCGATGGGTCCCTTGTCGCATTCGGCCGGCTCTGCACCCACGAGGGCGCGGACTTGGCGCTCGGTTACGTCGATGGCGACCGCATCCGCTGCCCCTGGCACAATCTCCCGTTCGAGCCGCACGACGGGGCGAGCCCTTGCCAGTCCCTGAAGAAGCTCCGTACCTATCCGGTCAGGGTCGAGAACGATCGCATCGTCGTTTCCCCTTCGACGACGGACACAAACTAGCGCCCCGGCACCGCCGCCTTCGGTTTCAGAGATCCTCGCTCAGGCCCACGTCGCCATGGCCACCCGAGCGCCGCTGCCTGGTCATCTCGAAGTCCTCGACGGCGTCCGGGGGATCAGCGTGCTCGGCGTGCTGGCGATGCATTGTCAGCTCACGCGTTCCGGCTGGGTTGGGGTGCAGTTCTTCTACGTGCTCTCGGGCTTTCTCATCACGCGATTGTTGCTCGCCGCGCGCGAGCAGCAAGCAGGGAGTTATTTTCTCAACTTCCACGCCAATCGCGTGCTGAGGATCTGGCCGCTCTATTTCGCCTTCCTCGCCATCGTCTGGCTGTTGCCGCTCGCGCCGGCACGAGCGAGCGCCTATGCCGCTCTACTGCCGGAGCTCTTGACGTTCACCTTCAACCTTTCACGGGCGAGCCACGACTGGGTCCACGAGCCTCTGGTGACGCCGTTGTGGTCGATCTCGGTGGAGCAGCAATTTTATCTGGTTTGGCCCCTGGTCGTGCGCTGGTGCTTGCCGGCAACGCTGCTCCGCGTGGCCATCGCCTTGATTGTGCTCGGCCCCGTCATCCGCGGGACGACTTACCTCATGCTCGACGACGGTACGCGGGACGCGTCTGACCTTGGCGATACCGTCTACCAGCTGACGACGAGCCAGCTCGACGCGTTCGCGACGGGCGCGCTCGTCAGCGTGCTCGCGCTCAGCCCGCGCTTCGCAATCGACCGTCGCGTCTTTTGGGCGACCTGGGCGCTCGTCGCCGCGGGCGGGGCGTTCCAGCTCGCCAGCGGGGTGGGCCGCCCGTCCGCGCTCGGTTATCCGCTGGCGACCCTGAAAAATGGCGCGTTCCTATGGTCGTACACGCTCCTCAACTCGGCGTTCGGCGCCACACTGGCGGTGCTTCTCGCCACGCCCCCCCGGGCTTGCGTGGTTGAGGCGGCTGTTCTCCTTCGCGCCCCTGCGGCAGCTGGGTGTCGTCTCGTACGGCGTGTACGTCGTCCACTGGGCGGTGCTCGAGCTCATCGAGGCGCAGCTCAACCGTTTCGGTCTGCCGCGCGGGCGGCTCTTGAACTTCCTGTTGCTCGTCCCTGCAGCGTTCGCGGTAGCGTGGGTCAGCTATCACGCGTTCGAGCGCCACTTTCTCGAGCTCAAGCGAAGTGTGCGAAGTCGGCTCGTTCGAGGTGCCGGATGACGCCGCTCACAGCGGTTGCGCGAATGCCCAGTTGAGAGCAACGAAGCCGACCAACGATGGAAGGATGGTGTAGCGGCCGTTCACCTGTTCCCAGATCGCCCTCGTTCCGGCCTCTGCGCTGAAACCGTGGCGGAGATCATAGGCAACCGTTGCCCATCCGCGGAGTCCCCGGTACTGGACTCCGGCGGCAGAACCCAGGGAAACGTCCCCCTCCGCGCCCAGCGAGGTTGCCCATCGGCCGCGTTGCCAGCCGACGTTGAGCGCCGACGAGTACCACCAGTCGATCGTGCCCGAGAAGGAATTCACCTGTGGGCTGATCTCGGAGGACAGGTGCGTTGAAAGCGTTCCCCTGCCGACGGTGGTCTGATGCTTGAGCGCCACGGTGCCCGTTGGCAGAATCTCGCCGTAGACCGGTTGGTTTGGCTGATAGTTCCTCGAGTAGCCAGCTCCGGCGCTCACGTCTGCGCTGAAGCTACGGCTGATCTGATGGGCGAGCGTCTCCCTCAGCACGATCATGAAGCTCTTGGTGACGAGGAATGGCTTCGGCTGTAGCAGTGCGGTGGGTTGCGACACCTCACTGACGTTGTAGTTGCTGCTCAAGTTGCTCGACAGCTGGGTGCGTCGACTGAGAGTGCTATGCACCGACATTGACCCGTTCGGCCCGTGAATGAGCGGGTAGAAGTTGCGGGCGGTGGTGCCGAGCCCGCCCGCCACGTCGTAACCAAGGCCAACGCCGAATGAGTGGTTCCTCGATAACAACCGGCTGAACGCGACTCCGGAGTGTGCTCCTCCCCAATGCAAGTCTCGCGAAACCGTCCGCCCGACCTGCGTACTGGATGTTGTCGACGATGGTACGCCCTGGGTAGGGGGAGGGGTCTGCCCCGGGGCGAGCGGGGCGGTGGTCGACGGGGCACCTCCGCTGAATACCTCCTGGCTGAAGTTGCGTAGCGCCCAGGATACCGACTGAGACAGGCTCAGGGTCGTTCGACCAGAGCCAAACGAGACCGCTCCTGCGCCGTTCGCCGCGTGCAGCACCGAGAATCGTTCCTGGGGAACGAGGCCATTGCTCCGTTCTCGGGTGGAGGGACTGTCGATGGGGGCTACTCGAAGGCTCGGGGCGTAACCGACGCCGAGGCTCGCGCGCGGCCAGGTCAGCTCGAGGTTTATGCGCGGGCGTGTTTCCGCTTCGAGGTCTCTGCGGATTTCGTCCCGCACGACGCGAAGCTCGGTACGGTCGCCCAGTTGCAGTGCGACCGCCTGTGCGAGGATGGGCACGAGCAACGCTGGCATGACACGAATTGGGGGACGACCGCTCCCGTTACCAGAGTCGGCCCTGGGCGCCAAACGCCGCGCCGATGCAGGCGGGTGCCGTCAACCGGAGCGTTGCGGGCCGTTCGGTGCCCGAGTACGACGGTTCGGGTGATGCCGTCCACGTTCGCCACGAGGTCCGCGCATGGGCCGCTCGTCGTCGCGACCCTTGTCTACCTCGGGTGGTGCGCCATCGGCTGGCACATGTGGATGGACGACGCGTTCATGTCGTTCCGTTACGCGGAGCACCTGGCCGATGGGCTCGGCCCGATCTGGAACCGAGCCGACGCGAAGCATCCGATCGAGGGTTTCACGAGCTTCCTGCATGTCTTCGCGCTGGGCGCCCTGCGCTGGCTCACCGGGCTCCGCACCGTCGATCTAGCCCGCCCCCTGTCCATTCTGTTCGGACTCGGAACGCTGGTTTCCTTGGCGCGAGCGCTCTCGGAACGGGCCGTCTCGCGCGCAGCGACGTGGCTTGCGCTGAGCCCGTTCATCTTGCCGTACGCCGCCCTCGTCACGTTGAGCGGCATGGAGACGCCGCTGGGAATGTTCTTCGCGCTCAATACGGCGCTTTTCTGCCTTCGCTATCTCGAGCACGGGACTCCGCGCGCGCTCTACGGGTTCGCGCTCCACGGCATGTTCACCACGCTCACGCGTCCGGAGTTCGCGTTGGCGTTCGGCCTGCTGCTCTCCTTCATCCTTTACCGCGCGTCGAGCGCACGGCTGCGCGTCGTCCTCGCCGTACTCGGGCTTTACGTGCTCCCGGGTGCCCTCACCGTGGCCTGGCGCTGGCACTTCTTCGGGACCCTGGTGCCGCACCCCTTTCATCGGAAGCAGGCAGGGCCGCTGAGCCTGAGTGGCTTCACCTACGTGCTCAGGTTCACCCTGCTGGTCGCGCTCCCGTTCCTCTTGCCGATCGCGCTGCGCCTGCGAGAGCTCTGGGCAAATCACCGTGATTTGACCTTCGTCGCGCTAGGCGTCAACGGGCTCTACCTCGCTTACTTCGCCACCACGAACCCGTTGATGGGCGACTTCTACCGCTTCCTGGTGATCCAGTTGCCGATCTTGACGGTGCTGGCGGCGGTGGCGTGTGGCATTCCCTCGGCGTCCTCACTCGGCCGGCGCCCCGTCTTCTCGAGCGTCGCGCTCCTCCTGGCGACCACGCTCGCTCAAGCGCCTGCGTGGCTTCTCGTTTCGGAGGGAGGCTACCGCGCCGGCATCGCAGACTACCGACGACTCGGTGCGCTCTTACGTCCGTTCGCCGGGCCTGAGCGTTGGCTCGTTTATCACGACGTGGGGGCGATCGTTTACGAATCCGATTTCAACACCATCGACGTCGTCGGGCTGAACACCGACATGAAGACCGCCCGCCTCTCGCCCTGCGTGTCCAAGGCCGACCTCGTGCTCAGGGCCTACAACACTGACCGTGGCAACTACCTGAATCCGTGCTCGAACGAAGATCGGCAACGGCTCGGGCTAAAGCCTGCGGATGCGCCGGGCGAGGCGCGTTACGTCGAGGTTTCCGATCTGGTTCGGACCGAGCGAAATGGCCGGCCGGTCCAATTCTTTCGTCTTTTCGCGCGCCATGATATCGGCTATCTCGAAGATCTGCGCGTTCACTTGAAGAAGGGTTGGGGGGCCCCGAGCCGGGAGTATTCGCTGCCAAGCGGCTGGCGGCGTCACTACCTGCGCATTTTCTACAAGAGCTGAGTGAAGAAGCACCCATGACCGGCACTCGAGGGTTCGGGGGTGATGGTGCGTCGGATGGGGATTCGAGTGCGCCCTCTCTTGCTGATGCGAAGCTGCTCGGGATCCTTTCGCTCTGCTGGCTCGTGGCCGTGCTCGTCATCGGTATCCGCGGCGAAACACCGGAAAACGACGCGTGGGCCTATGCGAACTCCACGCGCACGTTTCTCGAAACCGGGCAGATCGTGCGCTCGCGCTGGACGTACACGCCGGTGGTCACGAACATCCTGTGGGGGGCGCTGTTCGGCAAGGTGTTCGGCCTGTCGTTTGCAACGTTGCGCTTGAGCACGCTCGTCATGGGCTGGCTCGGAACGCTGCTCGTCTACGTGCTCGGTCGCGTGTTCGGACAACGGCGGGGGGTCTCGGCCCTCCTCGCGGGGACCGCTGGCTTCAGCCCGATGGCGCTGGGCCTTTCGTTCACGTTCATGACCGACGTGCTGTTCACGACCCTTGCCACCGGAAGCATCGCGGCGTTCGTGTACGCCTTTCGCCGGCGGAGCGTCATCGCTTGCGCAATCGGCGCGGTGGCTGCCGTTCTCGGCATCGTGTCGCGCCAACCGGGAGTCGTGCTGCTGGCCGCGCCGGTCGCAGCGCTTGCGCTGTCTCGCATCAAGACGAATCGCGCGCTGCTGCTCGGGCTTCTTGCGGCGTCCATGTTCGGCGCGATCGGCTTCATCGTCGAGAAGTACGTCTTCGGCTGGTCCCCGCTGGGTGTTGCACGCATCATGACGGGAACGCTTCAGAACCCGGCGCTGCCGCACTTCATCGTCGTTCACGGGACTACGTCGTTGCTCTGCCTGGGCCTGGCGTCGCTCCCCGTCCTGATCTGGGTCGCCGCTTCCGGCGGGGTCACGCGGGCGCACTGGTTCGCCGGCGCGGCGATCGGTGTGCTCGCGATCGCCTGCGTGGCCGTGAAAACACCGGAGTATCCGTTGTGGCACAACCTGCTCGACCCGGGCGGCCTCGGTCCGATGGTGCTGCACTGCGCGCGCTTCCGGCCGCAGTTCCCGGGCTGGGTGATTTGGATGTTCGCTTGCATCGGAGCGTTCGCAGGAGGCCTTTCGCTCTCGCTCGTCCTCCAGTGGGTGGCCAAGGCGGCGTGGCCCGAGCGCCATACCCACCCGGAGAAGCTGATGCTCCTTCTGTGCGTGCTGTTCTACCTGCTCCCGGTGTGTGCACGCAGTCCGTTCTTCAACCGCCACCTGATTCCGGTCGTGCCCGCGTGGCTCGCGATGATCGCACTGACCGTCGGCGAGGAGCAGCGGGCCCGAGCGTCGCTCCGGCTGGGCACCGTTGCGGCCGTCCTGATCGGGCTTTTTGCCACGCTCGCCACCGCCGACTACCTCGGAAACCTCCGGCTCCGCGTGGCGCTCTATGGTCCGCTAATCGAGCGCGGTGTGGCTGCGAACGAGATCGAAGGCGGGTTCGAATTCTACGGTCAACATCGCTACGGCCGCGATTTTCCGAGACGGAGCGACGCAGGTCAGACGCAACCCGTGGGGGAAAGCAAGTTGCTACGGGCACGCACCTGGAAGCTCGAGCACAGTGGACCGAGTTGGCCCTCTGGCGAGCGATTCGTCGTCTCCTATTGCCCCAACATTGCGGGATACCAAAAAGTGGCGGAGGTGGGGCAGTTCCGCTTCCTGCCGCCCATGCGAGAAAGGATCTCGCTCCACGAGTTGAGCTCGGGCGCTACGCCGAGCCGACCCGCGATGCCGTGACCGGCTAGAGCACCTCTCACAACCAGCGTCGCTGCTGCGGCGGCTTGATCGCTCGGTCCTACCCGCGCGCGGCGCCGCGCGAACGACGCCCGCCCTGCTCGTGGCAGCGCAGCAGGCTTTCTTCCGCAAGCTCCGCCGCGCGCTCCCACGTGAACGAGCGCGCCCGCGGTGCGGCCGCCGAGGTCAGCCGTTCCCTGAGCCCCGGTTCCGAAAAGAAGCGCAGGATGGTGCGTGCGATCTCGCCCGTATTCTCGGGATCGAAGTAAAGCCCTGCCTCGCCGACCACCTCCGGCAGGCTACCGCGGTTACTCGCCAGTACGGGCACGCCGCAAGACATGGCTTCGACCGCGGGCAAGCCGAACCCTTCCCAGAGCGACGGAAAAATCAACGCGGCGGCGCCGTTCAAGAGCGGAACGAGATCCTCGTCGCTCAGGTAACCGGTGAAGCGCACGTGCTCGGAGAGCGGCGCATGCTCGGCCACGAAGCGCTTGAGCTCGGGAACGTTGTCCCAGAACCCCTTCCCGGACGTGTCCCCCACAATCACGAGCTCGACCTTCGGCCGCGCGGCAATCACCTGCGGAAGGGCTTTCAGCACGCCGAGGATGTTCTTGTGCGCGTTCATTCCGCCGAGCGAGAGCAACACCTCGGCGTCCTCGGGGATGCCGTGCCGGCGCCGGGCGGCTGCCCGAAGGCTCGGATCTCCGATCGGCCGGAACACGGGGTCCGCGGCTTCGGTGACGAGGTCGATCTTGTCGCGGGGGATGCGGAGGATCGCCTCGAGGTCTCGCGCGGAGCTCCGAGAGACGGTCATCGCACGCGTGGTCTGAAGGCACGCGAGCCGAGTCTTGAGCTGCCAGAGGCGATGATTGAGCGTCGTGGGAAAGAGGAGGTGGGGCAGGCGCTCAGCCGTCGTGTCGTGGTAGCAAATCACGCAGGGGACCCGCGCCAGGAGCGGGAAGTACGAGTACACGGCGGGAAAGAAGAAGACGTCGAATTTCGCGCGGCTCACCAGGGCTGCCATCTGGAAAAGGTAGGCCGGAGAGCGCGAGCTCGCGCCCACGGCGGACTGATTGAGCGAACGCCGCGTGCTCGACGAGAGGACGGCGACGTTCTCGGGGAGCCCCTCTGCGGGCGCCCGATCGAAGACGAGCGTGTAGCGGAACGGCCCAACTCTCGCCGCGAGGGCCGTGATGAGTTCGCGCGTGAACCGCCCGAAGCCACGATCGTTGGCCCAGGTCGTCGCATCGACACCGACGTGCAAAACTGACGGGTCCATTGAAATCCTAAGCCGTCAGGTGATGCTCTTGTCGAGCAGGCGACGGTACGTGTCGAGAGCGCGCTCGCGGAGTTCCGGATCGACGTCCGCGCGATCCTCGTAGGAGCGTGGTCCGCGAAAGACGTCGCCGTCCAAGCTCGCAAGCGCGGCCTGGTCGACGTGCAAGGCTCCCGCAAGGGCTTGCAAAGCGGCAGCTCCGTTGGCGCAGGATTGCTCGTAGGACATCAGAATGACTTTGTCGCATCGCGCGAGCACGTGGTCGAACGCCGTCACCCAGTATCCGACCCAATAGCCGAGCGAGTCCAGTGAGTGCTTTCCCCGCACCTCCTCCATACCGGGAAAGTCCAGTGGCCGGTGCAGCGCTCCGAACTCCAGGTGACCGATGTCGTCCATGTAGCGTCGCGAGAAAGCTTCCTTCCTGTGGACCTCGAGGAAGCGACGATGCTGGGAAAGGAGCGATGCCGCCTGGGCGAACGGGTGGCGGAACGGCACGAGGATGATCGAGTCCGGGAAAAGCCGCTTCAAGAAATCGATGCGCGAAACGTTCGCGTTGTTTTTGGAGACGTAGCGCGCGCCACCGGCGCCGCCTGAACGGAGCGCGATCACCTGGCGCATCTGGTCGCTCATGAAAGGCGCGAACTCGTCGGTGTCCTCCTGCTCGGACCAGAGCGCGATGCGGTCCGCGAGGAACTTCTCGGGCCAGAGGGCCCGCCAGATCACCTCTTCGAACGCTTCCGGGCTGTCGTAGCCCACGAGCATGCCGTCTCCGTGCGCGCGGCCGACGAGATTCGCGGACTTGCGAAAATGTGCCGAAACGGAGTTCCAGAGCAGCGGTGCCATCACGAAAGGCATGTCGCGGTAGGTATGGCTCGCGAAGCCGGACATCTTGGTGACGATGTCGAGGAGCAGTGTCGTACCGGCGCGTGGGAGCGAGGTGATGAACACGGGCTCGTGGAGCGGAATGTCTTTGTAGCGGCTGCCGTGCAGGGCCTTCCCGATCGAGGCCGCCATCAGCTGTACCCCTGGTCCCGAGAACGCAATTTGGTGGATCTGGCGCTCGAGTGGCGAGTAGCTTTGCTCCAGGGATGGCGCGGGCGACTCCGCGCCTGCGGCGGCGTGGGGTTGCTCTGCGTCGGGCCCCGCCGCGGCCTTTGCGCCCTTGCGACCCCCGACGAACAGCAGCCCGAGCGACAGGAAGCCTGCCACGAGGTACGGCGCGGTCGTGAGTTTTGCGGCTACGTCTTCGATGCGCGCGAACCCGAGCAAGTGAGCACCGAGAGCGGGCAGCGCCGAAAGCAGAACGGCTCCCATGGCGCGAATCAAGATCGAGACGAAACCGCCGAGCAGCGCCACGGCGGCACGACGGGCGGCGGCTTCTTTCTGGTCATCGTCGGCGTCCCGGCGCGTGACCGTCTCCGTAGCCTCCCGGCTCACGCGAAGCGCCTCTTGCGCGGCCGCGACCACACCGAGCCAGCCGAGCCCGAGCGCAAAGAGAACGATGCCGATCAGCGCCAGACCGTGAACGAGCATCGGGTCGTCGAGGCGCTTACTGGCGCTTTTTGCGCCGCAGTAGCCGCTTGATCGGGTACCAGATGAACCCAAGGACCGCGAGCACCATCGCCACCACGAAAGCGACGGCAGCCCCGATGGCAGTGAGGCCTGCGCCCGGCCCGACGTAGGCATGTGCCAGGTTCGCGGTGCCGAAAACGGCACCGAAGGTCAGCAGTCCGGGTACGGCGCGGTGCATGGAAACGCTCCTTGATGAAAAGTTTCCGTTGTTCTCAACTACTTCCGAACCGGACGCTTCGCAAGCGCCGCGCGAGCTTCGCAGCTCCGTCACGCGCCGTTCTTGGGCGATGACGGCGCAATGTCCGCGTCAGTTCCGTTTCGAGCGAAACTAACCCCCAGGTAGGAGAGCACGACCACCGCGCGGAACTAACTCACGAGGTCGCCGGATCGCCACCGTTCAGGGTCCGCGCGGCCGGGTTCCGTCGCGCGAACAGGGCGGAAACGGCGAGCCCGAGCGCCACCAAGAGCGCGGCTGCCGCGGCGATCATCCGATCTGACCAATCTTGCGGCAGGGGAGGGTGGGGCGGGTGGGGCGGGGCGACGGGGCGCGGCTCGAACCTACCCGGCGGCTCACCGCCGAACACGACCCGCCCGCCGGGCGCGCTTGCTCCGCCGACGACGGTGCCGCCCTCGGAAAAGGCAAGCTCGCCGACCGCAATGTCGTCGCCGAAGGGATCGGTCAGGGTGGTGTTGGGATCGCTGTTCGCGCCGTTGCCGTCCACGACCGCGATGTAGAAGCGCACCGGGCCGGTACCGGCAGCGGGCGCGGTCCAGTCGAAGGCCCAGCTGGTTTGGTTCGGCGTGCGACCTGCCGAAGCCAAGATGGAGGTGCCGCGCGCATAAAAGTCCTCGGCGGCGTAACCGGAGAACGAGCCTGTTACGAGCCCCTGGGCCGTGAGAGAACTGATCGCGATGGTGTTGTAGTTCGATCGCGTCGACGCGATGCCAGCGTGCTCGTTCTCGAGCACGAAAGTCAGCCGGTAGCGCTGGCCGGGGCTGTAGCTGCGCCCGGCGAGGAGATCGGGCGGGTCCGAGCCGGCGTTGACGCGCGTGCGCAGCGGCGCGCCGAGGTGGCAGGCGGCACAGGTCCAGCCGCGCTCACGTGGCGAGCCCGTGTAAAAAAGCCCGCCGCCCCCTCCGCTGCCTGGTTGCAAATCGAAGGTGTTCCCGGTGTGAAATGCCAGCGCGGTGCCCGACGTGAAGAGCACGCAGGCAAAGGCATTTCCGATCAGGATTCGCTGCCCGGCTCTATGCACGCAGGGTCTCCTTTTTCGCCTTTGATCCAGTTTTCCAACACCTTGAACTCCGCCTCGTTGCGCGACGGGAAAACGTCGCCCTTGCCGAACTCGGTGGCGCCGCCGTGGTAGTAGCCGCCGCCTTTCTGGTCGAGTGGCTTCATCAGTAACAGACTGCGTTCCGGTTCCTCGGGGTCGACGAAAGCGCGCGCCGCTGCGAAGTTGTGGGCGCGCTCCTCGGGGCTCATCCTGTGGTTGCGCTCCGCCTCTGGGAAGCCGAGGCGCAGGCGATTGCGCGCGTAGAGCCGAAAAAAGCGCGCTCCGTCGCCGTGGCAGGCGAACATGGAGCAGCTCTTCGTGAGGATCGGCTGCACCTTACATTCGAAGTACTTTTCGTCGACTGCGGGCTGCGCGGCGTCGTCGTCGATGCCCTGGACGCAGCCCATGACGAGCGCGAGCATCAGCAGGCGAACCGAGTATCGCCTCACAGCGTACCTCCGAGCCCGATCTCGGCCGTGAACCCTCGGCGTTCGGGGAGCCGATCGTAATCCTGGAACACGAAGAGAAAGGCCGCGCCCTTGGCCTCCGCACGAAGTTCGTCGAAAACACCCAGGTGTTCGACGCGGTAGGCGAGGCGGATGCCCGCGAAGAGATCCCAGAACGGGGAATGCTCGCGGTCCGCCGTCATGTAGCGCTTTCGCGTCGTGTACCCGTCCTCGTAGAAGGTTGCTCCGGTCTGCAGGTAGCCGCGAACGAACACGGAAGGCTCGAAGCCGCCGATGCCGTGGACGTACTCGGTGCCCACCGTACCGGAGTAGATACCCCAGTTGTCGAGATAGGCCCGGGCGTTCGAGCGGAGCGCGCTGTCCATGAACAGGTGGCGATTGTACTCCACGACCAGCGCGTGGCGCATTCGTAGGTCCGGAACGACCTCCGGCGTGCCGAGCGGCGTCGTCGACCCGGGGTCGTTGTAGTAGGCGAACCGGTACGGGCTTGCCTGGTAGCCCTTGAAATACGAGGGCGCGTAGGTGAACGAAAAGATGTCGTTACGGGACGCGACCATGACCGCACCGACGGAAACGCCATAGATCTCGAGCTTCTCCGAAAAGGTCTCGTCGTCGGCGCGCCCCACGGCGTTGTAGCCGTAGGTCAGCCCCATGGACAGCTTGAGGTTGTGGGAGAAGAAATCGTGGCTACCGCCCAGGCCGAACGTGTGAGAGTCCCAATCGTTCTCCGTCGAATACCGGTAGGCGAGTGAGACCGTGCGCGTTCCGTCGTCGTACGAGGGGGCTGCGCCGAACTCGTAGCGCGTCTCCTCCCACCGATCGGTGGCCGCCGAAATGACGTCTACCGAGGCGGTGGAGACGATATCGACCAAGCCGTGGGCACGGATCTTCGCCCACCCGAGGGCGGCCGCTTCGACCGCCACCACGGCCGAGATGACCTGCGTCGCGTCATCATCCTGGTAGATCCCACCGCGTGCGTTGACGCCGACGTCGGTTTCCTCGGCGCCGGCAGGTCCCGCCGCGGCGGTCACGGCGAAGACAAGCGCGCAGAAAATGCCCGCCGGAGCTTTGCGCCGACCTGGACAGCGTGTTCTGCCGTGCACCCGACCCTTCCTTACGTTAGGCGGCCGGATGATGGCACGGTAGGGGCGATCCTCCTAGCCAATCCCGAACCCTCAGTGTGCGCAGTGCCCCTTTTCGGGCGGAACGATTTTCCGAAACTTAAGCAAAGTCTTTTCCCAGTAGCCCGGCTCGACCACCAGGTCGGCCTCCGCTTCGGCGCGCGCGGTGGTCCGCGTTCGCCCCCCGTCCTCGAGGACGAGCGCGATATCGCGGCGCCCCTTCTCCTTCACCAGACCCCAGAGCAAGCTCGTGAGCTCGTAGCGCGTCACCGGGCGACCGCCGAGGGCTTTGTCGAGCTCCGCGTCGCTACCAGGAAGCACGCGCACGAGGTCGGTCTGGTAGCCGAAGAGGGCCAGGGGCCGGCGCCAGATCAGGTGGTTGGATTTCCCGCCCTCGGTGCGGAGGTTACTGTACATCGCATAGCTGTACTCGGTCTTGAAACCGAGAAACGGGCTGAGCCCGTTCAGCACCACCAGGCCAGGCACGAGCCAGAGCCAGGTCGGCTGGCGAAGCGCGTCCCCGACCGACCGTCCGGGCTCGAGCTTCCCGGGTTTGCCCCAGTTCAGCCAGAGCAGCGCCCCCACGGCGATCGGCACGGCCACGAAGAGGTGCCCCGTGACCCAACCCGTGTGCACGTTGCGGGCCTTCGCGACGAGCATCAAGCCGACGTACGCGAGCACCGAAAGCCGGTTGATCGTGACGCGGTGCGGCCGGGTGTAGCCGGACACCGCACGCGCGAGTGTCGGCATGATGAACAGCGGAAGCAGCGCCATCATCGTGACCGAGAAGCCATAGAAGCCGGCGAGCCCCAGCAAATAGTGGAAGCCGAGGCCGAACAGCGCCGTCCAGACCTGGGTGCGGCGGAACGCCAGCCCGACCGGAAGCGCCGTTTCCGCGAGGATCGTCAGCGCGACCGCGGCGGGGCCCAGGATATCCGGAATCTTCCCGCCGAAGTACAGGAACAGCCTCGCGCTGAGGCGCCGAGAGCAGCTGACCTCGGGATCGACGAAGTCGAAGTTCAGCTTGTGCCAGATCGTGAAGAAATAGAGCGCCACCACGCACAGCTGCAGCACCGGCTGGAACCTGCGAAAGAGCTCCGCGCCGGAGACGTCGAAGCTGCGTTTTTCGATCGCGCAGGCAGCGGCGCTGCCGAGTACTCCGAGCCCAACGAAGAAGGTGAGCGTCTGGTTGGTGTTGTTGTTCGGAAAGCTGAGCGCGAGAAGGTAAGTGTAACTAAGGAAAAATCCCAGGAAGAGCGGAACCCGCGACGGAAAGAGTGCCATCGCGACCGCGAAGAGCCCCGGCACGGCCATGGTCATCGGCAACGGACCGGCGACGACCTCTGTCGTGAAATCCCGCTCCGCGTAGAAGATCAAGAACGCCACGCCGAAGATGGCGACGAAAAGCTCGTAGTAGCGCTGGTCCTCCGCCTCTTGGCTCGCCCCGCTACCCGTTTCTGGCTCCGCCATCTCTTTCGGGCTCAACGCGCGCCCAAGCTACCACCAGTTCAATCGCGGTTGCGAGGCGAACTCGGGGTTGACCGAGGCACGGAGCAATGGCAGAAATTGCGTGCCGTCCCGCGCAAGGTTTGCGTCGCGGCGGGCGCGGAAAGGGAACCAGCGTGAAACCTCACGACCCACTGCTCAAAGCGTTGGCGCGCACGCTGCCGGCCCTGGTGTTCCTGTTCTCGTCCGCCTGCGGCGGCGGCGTCCAAGCGTACCAGCGTGGGCGCCTGGCCCAGCCCAAGATGCAGATCGGCCAGGATCCCGAAGCCACTGCGCTCGAGCAGCACGTCTACGAGTACCGTGAAGGCGCCTCCGGCGGCTACGGCACGATGGGCGGCGGCTGCGGCTGCAATTGACGGGTGGTCGAGCTGCCGTCAGGCGTGCGCGGTGGGCGAGTCGCCGGAGCGCTTCGCCTGGACGTATCCAATCAACTCGCCGAGCGACCAGAACCCAAGCAAGTAGAGCATCATCGGCGTCGCGCGCGCGAACTCGGGTAGGTGACGCCCGAGGCGAAGCTGGCGGCGCAGGTGCCTGACGTAGAGCACCGTGGGTAGCACCGGCGCCGATGCAATCCACTTCAGGCGGCCGATCGGTGCCACGCCGTGCGCGCGCACCTGGGCAAAGTTGCGACCCCAGTGCACGCGCTCCATCGCCATCGCGAGAGGCCCCATGACTTTGCGCTGTTGCACGGTTTTCGGGCCCGCTTCGAGTCGCAGGCCTGCGTTCCGGTCGCGCAGTGCCCAGTTGACTGCCGACTCGTGATACATGTCCCGCCACAGGTCTTTGACCTGATCGAGAGCCGCGCGCTTGTAACAGATGTTCGTGTCGCTCACGAACTCCGGATTCGGCGTCTCGAAGGGCGCCTGATACCGCCCAAAATCCAAGAAGAAGACCGCCCAGCGCGAAGGCCCCTCGGCGGCGCTCTCGATGGCGCCGCCGATCACGCCGTCACTGAAGCGTGCGTGCGCGTCCGCCATCGCTCTCGCCCAGTTCGGCATCGGCCAGCCCCGGTCCTCGATCATGGCGACGAGATCCCCCTTGGCCAAGAGCAGGCCCTCCGCGCGCCGGCGGTCGAAGAGATTGTGCTGCTCGAACGCGTTCGCCGGGGGGCGGTCGCTCAATGCGCCGAGGCCAAGGAAACGAAACGTTGGGTACTTCGCGGCCAGCTTGCCGACCTCGGCGATGGTGTCGTCGTACGGGACGATGACCTCCATGCTCGGCGCGTTCTCTTGCCCAAGCAGCGCGTCGAGGCAGCGCTCGAGCGTATCGCCGCCGTCGACCACGGTGACGATGAGGGAAAGCTCGGGGCGATCCGTGGTCACGACGCCACCTTGGGCATCCGCCCGAGCACCGGCAGCTTGACGAGCTTCGCCTCGGCCGTGCTTTGGCGTACCGCTTGCGCCACCTCGAGCGAGCGCAGGCCGTCGTATCCGTCGGCCAGCGGGACGTTCACGTTGCCGTAGACCATCACCCGGAAATCACGCAGCTCCTCGCGGAAGGAAATGAGACACGTGCTCTGCCAGCTCTTGAGCTTCTCGCGGACGATGATCTCGGGATAGAGCTCGAACTTGCGGTCAATGGCGCCGTTCGGACCCTTGTTGGTGATGAGCATGTTCATCATCGGCGCATACGACCCGCGCACCATGCCCCGGTCGCCGTAAACCTCGACGAAGCTTCGGTAGCCCTTCCACTCGGTCCACGTGGTTTGGTAGCTCGCCGGGACGCCATCCGGGTTCGAGAAGACGGCGATCGCGTTGTCTTCGGACCCCGGCAAGTTGTAGACCTTCTCGGACATCACGCCGCTGACCTGGGTGATCTCGCCGAGAAAGTAGCGGGCGAGATCGGTCATGTGAATGCCGATGTCCATCATCGCCCCGCCGCCGGACTCGGGCATCTTGTACTGCCAGTCCCCGCTGAAATTGTGCAGGCCGTTGTGGCCACCGTAGATGCGAACGTGGTCGATCTTGCCGATCTTCCCGGCGTCAACGGCCGCGCGCACGAACTTGACGAAGGGGTAGTACCGGAGGTTGAACCCGACCGCGAGCACGCGCTTGTTCGCGAGCGCCGCCTCGACGATCCGACGCCCGCCTTCCACGGTGTTGGAAAGCGGTTTCTCGCAGAGGACGTGGCAGCCGCGGGACAGCGCGCCGACGGCCGCTTCCTCGTGTAGGTGGGGAGGGGTCGAGACGATCACGGCATCCATCGGGACGCTCAAGAACTCCTCGAGTTTGGTGAAAGCACGAGCGTCGGTGCCGCGGACCGCCGCCGCAGCGGCCTCGGCCGAGACGTCGAACACCGCGGCAAGGCGACTCGCAGCGTGCTCCTTCACCGTCTGCACGCGAAGCTTGCCGATCTTGCCCGCACCCACCACGCCGATCCGCATCAGTCGTTCTCTCCGGGAAGGTCGTTCATGATCGAGGACAGAGGGCGCCCTTCTACAGCCGAAGAGGTGGAACCGCAACGTCCGCCTGCAGGAGCCGGTGCGCCAGGCGCTCCCCGAGCCAGTCCCCGGTCAGCTCGTCGATGCGTCGGTAGTCGTCGGGGAAGCCGCAATCGTCGAGCAACGCGGCGACCTTGTCGCGCTTGCCCACGCGGTAGTCGATGCCGATCACCGGTCGCTTCTGCGACAGCGCAAAGATGGCGGCATGAAACCGCATCGCAACAACGAGGTCGAGCCGGCGCAGGAGCTCGAGCACCCCGTCGAGGCTCGCGTCGCCCTCCCAGACGCGGTAGTCCACGTCGTTACCGAGCTCCCGCCCCAGCCGGTAGGCGCTACGCATGTCCGACATGCCGAACTGAATGGCGTTCATCGGAAAGAACAGGTAACTGACCGGCTTCTTGGCGCGGTCCTGGAAGCGGCGCAGACCGTCGGCAAGCTCCCGGAAGAAACGACCTTCGACGTCGAGCGTCCGCTCGCCCTGGTCGGCCCCGCTCGCGACCGTCGTGAAGATGTAGCGGATCGGGCGGACATTGAGGCCCACGACGATCCGACCTTCGGTGCCGCGCAGCATGCGTTCCAGCCAGGGTCTGTCGGGAGCACTGATGCGGGTCAGCTGCGCCGCGCGCGTTTCCAGATAGTCGAAGGCCGGGTCGCGGCCGCGGTCCGGGGCGAGGTCGGCGACCAGGCGCTTTTCCGCGTCGTCGTTGGTGCGCACCGCCACGCGTTCCGCCATCAGCACCAGGCGCCGCGCCACCCACTCGGATTCTCGGCGGGCGAACGGCCCAACGCCGATCCCCTCGACCACGAACGGTTTGCCCGAGCGGCGCGCGAGGGAGACCGCGTACAGGTGCTTCGTGAGCTGCTTGGGCAGGTCCATCAACGGTCCGCCTGCAAACACGACCCCGTCGACCTTCGCGAGGTGTTCGGCAATCGTCGCCTGGTCGTATTTCTCGACCGTGAGTGCGACCGGCGAGTCCAACATGGGAATCAGATGCCGGGTGTGATCCTCGCGCTGGCTGACCAGAATCGCCCGCTTCGTTCCGTGGCGCTCGTGCACGCGACGTAGCACCCCACCCAGGATGGCGAGATCCCCGATGTGCTCGCCGCCGTACGCACCGATGAGCAGCACGCTCGGCAGTTCGCGATCGCGGTCGCCCGTGGGCGGAGCGCGTCGGGTCACCTGCGCGCGGGTCCACTCGAGGAGGGCGCGTTGCCCCTCGACGGCCACCTCGGCGAGGTCGGCTGCCATTCGCTTTCTCTCGTGGGCTCGCGGCGAGCCGGCGGGGGTCCCGAGAAACCACGGGGCCCGAGCTTCTTGCCGCGGCGAGTCGAGGTCGCGTGGCGCCTCTCCATCGAGCTCGATCCGAGCCCCGCGCACTCGCGGGGGCGGCACGGCGAAGCTGCCGCCGTAGTGCCGCGCGAGGTTTTCGTAGTGTTGCATCCGCTCTTTGGAGAGCGAAGAGCGCTCCTCGTCGAGCAGGCGGTACAGGATGAAGTCCTTGGCGAACAACCTCTCGTCCGGCGAGAGCGCAGACTCGGGCGTCTGCACGAGTACCGGATCGACGCCCTCGTCCTTCGCCAGCGAGACGATCGCTTCCAGACGAAACACGAGGATCGGTGTGATCGGCACGACCCAGCGGACCGCCACACCCTCGCGCATGAGTGAGCGCGAAGCGTCGCGGACCGCCGTGAGCGACGACTCCTTTCCAGCCATCGTCGCGAAGCCGTCCGCCGCATCGTCCAGCCAGAAGCCGGCGGCCAGGTCGATACTCCGCGGTTTGGCCTTGGTCGTCGCCTGCGCGAGGTCGGTGAGGCGTCGAGGCCACGCGCCGTCACTCGAGGCACCGTCCACGAAGACCAGCGCCGACCGCAGATTTGGTAGCGACTCGAGCACGGAGGCGACGCCCACGCCCTCGGCCGAACCGTGGAGGAACAACGAGAGCGTTCGGGCGCTCGCCACGTCGCGCTGCGAAAGCCGCTCGACGAGCGCCTTGAGCCCCCGCGCCGGGGCCGCCCTCACGCGAAGCTCCAGCTGCTCGAGTGCGTCCTTCGGGTTGGACACGACGTGGTTCGAAGTAGATGCCATCGATGCTCGCTTAGGGCCCTGCTCAGAGGGTCTGATAGATCAATTTCGCCGCATCCGCGCTCTTGATCCAGCCCTTGCCCCAGGTGGACTGCATGTCGGCGAGCGGATCGGCCTTCTGCACTTGATCGAGGGTCAGCCCCTTTTTCTTGAGCGCACTCACGCGCTCGCGCGCGGTCTTCAACATGGTCAGCGTGACCATCAGGTCCTCGCGCCGGCTGAGCTCCCCGTGCCCCGGGATCAGGCGCGTCTTTTCGGTCGAAAGAGCCAGCACCTTCTCTTGCGCAGCGATGTAGCCGTCGATGGTGCCGCCGCTCCCTTGGGAGATGTAGGGGAAGTAACCGCGAATGAACAAGTCTCCCATGTGGATCACGTCGGCGTCCACGAAGACGACGACCAGGTCGCCGTCGGTGTGGGCAGACGGCATGTGCAGGATGCGGACCTCTTGACCGGACAATTGCAGGGTGTGGGGCTGGTCAACGAGCTTCGTCGGGAGGCGTCCTTCGAGGGGCTCTTCTCGCCTCGTGAGGTCCTGAGCCAGGCGTCGAGCGGTGTTGGGGTGAGCGATGATGGTGGCGCCACGAGCCGTGAGCGGCGCGTTGCCGCCCGCGTGATCCAGGTGCCAGTGCGTGTTCACGACGTAGCGCGGGGGCTGGTCCGTCACCTGGTTCAGCGCGCGTGCGAGCCGGTCCGCCATCACGTCGTGGCTGCTATCGACCAGCAGCACGTCGGAGCCGCGCGCGTACACGGCGACGTTGCCCGCAATCTTGCCTTGGGTGAGGAAGAGCGAAATTCCTCCACCGAGGTCCGTCACTCGGATCTCGGAGGAAGCGTATCTCGACCGGTAGACGAGAACGTCCCCGTCGCCCAGGGTTCCGCGCAGGAGCTCTTGCTTGTCGAAGCTGTACGCCAAGCGAGTCATCACGGATGGGAACCGCTTCTTGGTGACGTCGGGAAAGGAATAGACGAGCCACACGTCGGAGTTTTGTCGCTCTACGGCGAGCAGTTCGTCGAGGCTCCCGACGGGGCGCCACGAAGGGGCGTAGTACAGGCTGAACGGCTCGGACACCAAGCCCAGCGTGACGACGGCGGAACCCTTGGTGCGGCGCGCCTCCACCAAGTCGCGTGCGCCGGCGAGGTCCTGCTTGGGCCAGCGGTAGTTTTTCGGCACCATCGCGGCTGCGCCCAGCACGCCCAGCGCCGAGGCGGCGATTCCGAGTCGCGTCGCTCCCAGCGAGCGTCCGAAGAAGCGCGTGATCAGGCGGTCGCCGAGCGCCGCGAGTGCCGTCGCGCCCTCGATCAGGAACAGGCAGATGAAGCCGATATCCTGAAAAAAGTAGCGGGGCCACACCCGCATCGAGATGAGCTTGAGGATCAGGATGGTGAGCGGGACGTGGATCAGGAACGTCGCCGCGAGCGCGCCGTGACCCCGCCGCCACAGGGCGAGCGCTCCTGCCCCGAGCACCAACATCACGCCCGACGCCGCTAGGGCAACGAACGGCCCGAGCCCCGAGAACGTGGAGAGCACTTCCTTCAGCATCCAGAGCGGGCTGTTCCAGTGCGAGATCGCCTGTGCTTGCGCACCGGCTCCCTTGGTGCTTCCCGCGGTCGCCGACAGCGTCTTCAGCACCTGGGGGATGATCGGAACGAAGAGCAGGAAGGCTAGCGCTGCTCCGCCTGCGAGCCCGAGCACGGGCCACAGGAGCCGGCGCAGCCGTTCCGGGTCTGCGGTGCGCCCGCGCCACGCCCGCGCCATGCTGCCGAGGTGCGCGAGCCCGAGCGCGGCCAGCAAGAATCCTCCCGAAAGGTGGGTGTAGAGCATCAGGGCCGACGCCACCGCGATCCCGATCGCACTCCTCTGCGACTCGGCCTTCGATGCGGCGCGGCAAGCACGCAAATACGAGAGTAGCGCGAGGAGCCCCCAGAAGAGCAGCCCGGTGTAGCCCCGCCCGTTCTGGGAGAACCAGACGTGGTGGTAGGCCACGGCCATCAGCAGGGCGGAGGCGTGCGCCGTGTAGATGGTTCCGATCTCGCGCGCCACGAACCAAAGCGCCGCTACGCTTCCGACGCCGAGCAACGCTGCCGGCAGGCGAAGCGCGAACGGGGTCTCGCCGAAGAGCAAGATGCTGGCCTTCGCCTGCAGGCTGAAGAAGACGTGATGGTTGAACGAAGGCAGGTGGGTCAGAAGGTGCGAGAACGGCGGGCGCGTGTGGCTCACCAGCGTGTCGACCTCGTCGTACCAGAGCCCGGCGTCGAGCTTGTACAGGCGAAGCCCGAGGGCGACGACGAGGATCGCGGCAAGCACGCGCCAATCGGATCGGCTGATCGGCTGCGGCGTCGTTACGGCTGTCACCCGCTCCTCGCTCCGCACCGCACCGCCATGTCGTAGCTCTGGCGGCGGACGCTAGCACGGCGCGACTTTGGGATGCCCGGGGTCCGGGTGACCATACCGGCGTCGGACGCCGGGCCGGCGCCCGGCACGCGATCCATCGGCGCGAACACGAGTAGCATGGCCGCATGCAACCTGACCCCGCGGCGTCGGGCGGGTCCGCTCGCTTGCTTCGCGCTCTCGAGTGGGTGGTGTGGGCGTTCCTCGGTGCGTGGGCGCTCGCCTCGCTCTTTTACCCCTTTGGGTGGGATCAGGGGTTATTCGCTTACGTCGGGCAGGTGATCAACCGCGGCGGCCTGCCGTACCGCGACGCCTTCGAGATCAAGGGGCCGGCGACGTACTACCTCTACGCGCTCGCCCAACGGTTGCTCGGGCACAACCTGTGGGGGATCCGTCTGTTCGACGTCGTGGGGGTCGCGTTCGCCGCGCATCAACTCGGCCAGCTGGCTGCCTCCGCGACCGGCGGGCAACGGCAGCGCTTCGGCGGCGCGACGGGTCGCTGGGCCGCGGCACTTTACGTCGCCTGGTTCGCGTCGCTGTCGTTTTGGCACACCGCGCAACCGGACGGCTTCGTGGCGACGCTGTCCGCCGTAGCCTTGTTTCCTTGGCTGCGCGCCCTCAGGGCTCCGAAGTGGTGGGCCGATGCGGCGCTCGGCGCGACGGTGGGGCTCTGCGCTTTGTTCAAACCACAGTACGCGGCCTACGCCGTCGTGCCTCTCGTGTTCTTGCTCGCCCAGCCAGGGTGGCGGGTCGCCCCCGTCGTCCGTCGGCTTTCGCTGATCGCGGCGGGCGCGGTCTCCGTGGTCGGGCTCATGCTGTTGTGGCTCTGGCGAGAGGGCGCGCTCGGCGCGCTGATCGAGGTGCACCTGACCTTCAATGCGCAGGTCTATTCGTCTTCTGGGGCGGGGCTCGCGCTCGGAGCGCGCGTTCAAGGTCTATTGAACTACCTGCTGGCGGGTCGCGTCTTCGTGGTGCTCTTGCCGGTGGTGTTGCTCGGAGTCGTTCGCCTGTCGCGCGAGCAGAGGCCGCTCACGCACGCGCTCGTCACATGGGCGCTCCTCGCGGTGGCGAACGTCGTCGTCCAGAACAAGTTCTTCGACTACCAGTGGGCGCCGCTGTTTCCGCCGGTCGCGCTCTTCGCCGCCGTCGGGCTGCACAGCTTGGTCGCCTCTTTTTCCGACCCGCGTCCCTGGGTCTGGACAAGCGCAGAAGGGATCGGCGTGGCGTCGTTCCTGGTCCTGTTCCTGCACGCGAGCGTGCGACCCCTGGCGGAGGTCGCCAACTTTGCCGCGTACGCCGTCGGCCTGAAGGACACGACGGCTTTTCGTTACGGTTTCGGCAACCCTGGGCCGGAATACCGGATGACTCGCTACCTGAAGGAGCACAGCCGGCCCACCGACCACTTGGTCGTGATGGGCTGGAACGCCGCCATCCAGTACGAAACGGGTCTCCCCGCGCCCTCCCGGCACTTTTACAGCTTGCCGTTCTGGATGGGGGAAAAGAGCCCGCTCCAGGCGCGTTACCGCACTGAGTTCATGCGTGACCTTCAGGCGCGTCCTCCCGAGTACGTCGTGGTCTCGACGCGGCAGGCGGCTCGCATCGTCGGGCGCGCGGTGGCGCTGGAAGAGTTCCCCGCGTTCTTCGAATTCCTCCGTGGCGGCTACCGGAGGGTGACCGAGTTCGACGAGCTCGAGCTCTACCAGCGCAAGCACTAGAGCAGATCTCGGAATTGGCGTTGCCAATTCCGAGGCGTGGCTTCGCCACGCGCGCTGCTTCGCAGCGCAGCTCTAGCTCTGTTTCTGGGGGCGTTCCCGCCCCCGCACCGGCAGGTATGCCGGTGCT
>Ga0315912_10000670_pt1 | contig 55160 bp, 62 predicted proteins | sample VfabasoilMG_FD_204469 | JGI IMG/M metagenome (GOLD analysis project Ga0315912, IMG submission 204469) | Garden soil microbial communities collected in Santa Monica, California, United States - V. faba soil | ecosystem: Environmental > Terrestrial > Soil > Garden | place: USA: California...
CGAGCAACTCCACTTGCTTGAGTCCCTAGTGAATCAGGTGGCGTTGGCGATCGAACGGACGCGGCTGTCGGAGGAGGCCCAGAATGCCCACGTGCGCGCGGAAACGGAGCGTATGCGGAACGCGATCCTCAGTTCGGTGTCTCACGACCTGAGGACTCCGCTGGCCACTATTATCGGCGCTGCCAGCAGCTTGGCGGAAGAGCAGGGGAAACTCGACCCTGCCGCCCGGTGTGAACTCTCCCGGTCCATTTATCGAGAGGCTGATCGTCTTGACCGTTTGTTGAAAAACCTGCTCGACATGATGCGCATTGAAGCAGGGGCTGTGCAGCTCAGCAGGGAGTGGCATCCTATGGATGAGGTCGTGGGTGCGGCACTGGCAAGACTGGAAGGACGGTTGCGCGATCATACCATCAGTACGGCATTTCCGGCCGATCTTCCACTGGTGCTGGTCGATGGGGTGCTCCTGGAACAGGTGGTGATTAATTTAGTGGAGAACGCTATGAAGTATGCGCCCTCAGGAAGTACGATTGACGTGTCTGCATCGGCGAGTGATCGCGAAATCGTTGTCGAAGTGGCCGATCGAGGACCAGGCATCCCCTCCGGAGAGGAGGCCCACATCTTCGACAAGTTCTATCGCGGTCGGCTTGCGCGAGAGGGAGGGGTTGGACTTGGGCTGACGATTTGTCGCGGTATCGTGGAAGCGCACGGCGGCCGTATTTGGGCTGAGAATCGCTCCGGAGGCGGCGCCCTCTTTCATTTTTCGATCCCGTTGCCGGATCAGCAACCGCCTGTGGAGACGGAGTAGGCGGAGACTCGCCAGGGCGCATGTCTTCGAATTGAAAAGCAGTGTGCCATATGTCACAGGAAGCCACGATACTCCTCATTGAAGATGAACCGGAGATTCGCCGCTTCCTGCGGACGACGCTGCCTGCCCATGGCTTTCGATTGTACGAGGCTGCGACGGGGCGGGATGGGCTTGCCGAAGCCCAAGCAAGAAATCCTGACCTTATCCTGCTGGATCTCGGTTTGCCGGATCTAGAGGGGAGCGAGGTCATTCGGGAGGTGCGGGAATGGACTGTCACTCCCATCATCGTACTTTCGGCTCGAGACCAGGAACAGGTCAAAGTGGCGGCACTCGACCTCGGTGCCGACGATTATGTGACGAAGCCGTTCGGAGTTAACGAACTCCTTGCGCGGATGCGAGCGGCACTTCGTCATGCCTCCCGACCTGCTGATGGCGGCGAGTCGGTGTTTGCGCTCGGCGATCTCACGGTGGATCTCGGGCGGCGGCAGGTGTCTGTCTCTGGGAAGGAAGTTCATCTCACGCCGATCGAATACAAGCTGCTCACAACCTTGATCCGGCATGCCGGCAAGGTCCTGACTCATCGTCAGCTTTTGAAGGAGGTCTGGGGGCCGCTCCATGTGGAGGAAGGACATTATCTACGGGTCTATATGCGACAGTTGAGAAACAAACTGGAGAAAAACCCCGCTCAACCTCGTTATCTGGTGACGGAGCTGGGAGTTGGATATCGACTCCGGACAGAATGACCGGACTCCCTCTCCCACAGGTCACATACATTCACACCGTAGGTTTTTATCCTGTTTTGATATCTGTCGAAGTATAGTCTGTGAGCCTGGCTTGGGAGTCGGATCCCTCAATTTTGAAAGAGCTTATGAGGCAAGAAGGCGCTGCATATCTATCCATGATCAAAGCAAAGACGGTCAATGACGGGCATCGCCGGCACAATCGCATCGGCTGGCCATTGGTCGCATGGGGGCTATTCGCGGCGGTTCCTGTTTGTGTGGCTCAAGACTTGAGTCGGCAATCGGAAGAGACCACGATACCCGTCGCTGGTTCAACCCGTCCTGCGGAGGCTGCTACGACTGGCTGGCGCTATGGCGCGTATCTCGACATTGGCGGCATCGCCAATTTCAATGTTCCGGAGAACGATCTCTGGCGGAGCCGTTCCACGACCTCTCGTCACAACCAACCGGCTCCCAATATGGTGCTGGCCTATGTACGCAAGGATCCGACGGAAGATTCGCGGTGGGGAATGGAGTTGGGAGCGCAGGGCGGCTACGATTCCGTGAATTTTGCGTTTCTGTCGGGAGAAAAGAAAGTAGACGGAGCGGATGTGCTCAGACATCTCCATCGCGCGAATGCGTCTTACCTGGCGCCGATCGGCAACGGCCTGACAGTGACGGCGGGTTTGTTCAACAGCTTGATGGGGTACGAATCGCTCTATGCGAAGGATAATGCGAATTACACGCGCTCCTGGATCGCCGACAACACCCCCTACATGATGTTTGGAGTGAACGCTGCCTATCCGGTGAACGACCAATTGACGGTGACGGGCTTCGTCATCAATCGGTATTATCATCTCGCCTATACGGTCGCCCAGCCATCCTATGGTGCGAAATGGTCTTACGCGCTGACTCCGCGCGTGACGGCAATGCAGACTCTCTATTGGGGGCCGGACCAGGCCGACGCCTCGTTGGAGTTCTGGCGTGTGTATGGGAATCACATCGTGGAGTGGAAAGGCGACGAGGTAACGGTGGCCGCTTCCTACGATATCGGGACGGAGAACATCGCCGGTCAGCCGGGAAGCCCGCGGACCTTCGTGATGGGCGGCAATATGATGGTGAAGTGGCATGTGGCCGGTCCCTGGTCCGTGGCGCTGCGCCCCGAGTTCTACTGGGATCGGAACGGACGGTGGACCGGGGCGGAGCAATTCGTGAAGGCGATGACGTCCACGGTCGAGTACAAGCTTCCGTATTGGTGGACCACCACAAGGGTGCGGCTGGAACATCGCTACGATGAATCGACCGGCATTGGGGGAGGGTTTTTCAGGAGAGGAGAGGTCAGCCCCGGCGTATTCGGGCTCGCACCGTCACAACATCTGTTATTGGTTGGCCTGCTCTGTTCCTTCGACTCACCGTGAGTGGTCGCTTGTGCGCGGCTGTCGAATATTGGATCGGCGCCCTTCATCGACCATCCACATGCCGATTTCGTCCAACGCCGCTTTCTTGGCCTGCGTGATCGACTGGCTGTCCTCCAACAACACCGCCGATCCCACTAACTTGGAGCGGCCCTCTGCCACGTGTGTCGCATAGAGCCGGTCAGTTCGCGCATCCCACAGGCTGCCGCTGATCATGAACAAGGCCTCGCTGACGGTGCCTGGCGCGAGGTAGGCGCCGATCAGCGTGGGATACCATGCGACATAGCCGTTGTTGTAGCGATCGACCGCCCCGACCCCTTCCACGATGAGCACGACATCGGCATCATAGCGCGCGGCGGCCCGTCGGATCTCCTGGACATCGTGTCCGCGGATGGTCGGGTCCGCGAGGAGAAAAACGTTTGCCACGATGCCTTCTTTCCGCAAGGGCGTCAGCCCCTTCATCAGCGCATCCTTATCCGGACTCATCCATTCGGCTTTCCGGATTTTCAGCAGGGTGGGAATCTCACGGTCGACGAAATACAGGGCGAGTCGAAGCGGGTGGAGCGGACTCTGGATGTCACTCTGGGCAAGGGTGGAGGTGTGTCCAGCAGCCTCTGTTTCTGCGAGGCCCAATGTGGCGCGCATGGCGCCGCGATCGAATCCACTGCTGCCGCAGCCACCGGCCAGAAGTAACAGCAGTATCGTCAGGTAGCGTGTCATCGGGAGGGGCCTTGAGGAGTGAGTCGCGTCTGTGAGAGGGTTTCAAGCGCCAAGAATAATGCATGCGTCCCGCTTCGTCCGTGCCCCATCGCGACGACCGTTTGGTACAACTCATGTGCCAGAGCAAGACCGGGCAAGGTGAGCCCCATCCGTTGTGCGTCATCGAGCGCGATGCCCATGTCCTTAACGAAGTGTTCGACAAAGAATCCCGGATCGAAGTTCCGCTGGAGGATTTTTGGCGCCAGGTTGTTCAGCGTCCAGCATGCAGCGGCTCCGCTCCCGATTGATGCCAGCACCTGGTTCAGGTTGAGTCCGGCCGTGTGGCCGTAGAGCAGGCTTTCACAGACGCCGATCATGGTGCTGGCGATCACGATTTGGTTGCAGAGTTTTGCCTGTTGTCCAGCGCCTGCTTCTCCCTGGTGCACGATGGTCTTGCCCAGCCGTTCAAACAAGGGGCGAGCACGATTGACGGCGGTTGTTTCGCCGCCGATCATGATCGACAGCATGGCGTTTCTGGCCCCCAGATCCCCGCCTGAAACCGGCGCATCGAGGGCCTGAAGACCCCTGGCCGACGCCGCGTCGGCAATTTCTCGGCTCAAGGACGGGTCCGTTGATGTCATGTCGATGAGGATTGCACCTGGTTTCGCGCAGGCGATCAGCCCATGCTGGCCGAAGTAGACTTCACGGACATCGGCGGGGAATCCTACCATGGTGATGATCGCATCTGAGCATGCGCAGATCGCGCTCGGACTGTCCGCCCATGCGGCTCCGCGATCGAGGAGCGGCTGGGCTTTTGATTTTGTGCGTGTATAGAGCGTAACGGCATAGCCGGCATTCAGAAGGTGGGCGCACATCGATAGGCCCATGACGCCGATCCCGATCCATCCGATCCGACTATGAGAAGGAGAGATCTGTTCCATGGGTGTGAGAATAGCGAGCCGTTAAAATCCCCTTCCACCACCGCCGCCGAACCCTCCGCCCGAGAATCCTCCCGACGAGCCGCCGCTGCTGAATCCTGAGCCACCGGTGCTCCGAGGCGCGGAGGTCATGACGGCGCCAGCTGCGGCGGACAACTGCGAAAGGTTTCCGGTCAGATTTCGAGGGCGAAAGTCTGTCATGTTGGCTCCGTGATACCAGGCGGGCGGCTGCGTGTAAATACCGTCGAACGCGCGGGCCCAATTCTGCTCCACGCCCAGCGCCATGGCGAACGGCAAAAACTTTTCAAACATCTCGGGCGTCTTGGCGACGCGGTGAAAACGGTCGGACTCCACGCGGGTGAGAAACTCCTCAAAGCCGAGCACTTTCTCCAACGTCCGTGCGCCGCGCGCCGTCCTGGCCGGCATCACCCACCCGAATCCGACGATGATGAACCCTGAGAGGATGCTTGCGACGATGCCGGTTTGCAGTGCGACGCCATAGTGTTCGCTGAGCCACGTCGCCGCAACGATCGATGCGAACATGACCAAGATACCGATGGTCATATAGATCTGTTTCACCCGATCCGGTCGTCGCGCGTAGTAGCCGAGGCCCAGGAGTTGTTGAAAGAGATGAGACTTGATTCCATCCAGACGGGTGTAGAAACGATTCTCCAAGTCGGAGAGGGCGACGGTGGTCGCGTTCTCATCGGTAAAGATTCCCTTGAGGACCGCAAGTTCGTGAGGCTTCAGCCCGGTCCATTCCGAAGCAGGCTTGAGCCGATGCAGATAATAAGCTGTGTTTGACCAGAGTCCGAGGAGTTGGGACTCTTGCCGTTCCTCGATTCGTAGAAAGCCGCGTACCGCAAGATCGACCAGTGTGGCGGTGATATCGCGAAGGTCTGGAGAATTATCCACGAGTGTGCCGAGTTCAGCCGGCGTCAGCCTATCGGGCGGCTCGTAGGCAACAGTGATGGGGCGCAAACGCGGGTCGCGTCCACGGGTATGCCAGAGATACCACATGGCCACGAAGACGACGATCGGCAGAGAAAGCGGCCAGTTTGAGCGAAGAAACAGCTGAGAGCGCTGCAATGAGCCGGGCTCAGCGACGAGCCCCTTATCCCATCCGATGACAGCTGTGAGCCCCTCGCGAAATCCGAGGGGACGCGACATGTTGTAGTGAATCTCAGGACCCGTGATCTGCACATCGGTGTGTTGTTGGCGCGCTCCGTAGGCTCCGCTGAACGCGAGCGCATTCACGCCGGTCGCTCCAGCCGGCAAGAGTACTCTGGCCGACGCGGATTCGATCGGCATATCCCATTCATCGCCGGTCACGTTCCAATAGAGTTCGTCATGGTCTTCGAAGTATTTGAGCGCGTTAGAAATCCTGTAAGTCAGGATGAGCGTTTTGGTCGTATCCTGCGCGTCGGGCAGCCAGATCTTGAGCGCTCGGTAATGCCGGTCTCGATAGCTGTCGTATTTGAGGGGCGTCAGACGCTCGTCGGTGAGGCTCACCACATCCAGGAACAATGTGTAATTGAATCCCTGCGGTGTGCGGTATTCGACCGGGATATCGCGCATCAGCCCGTTCCACGATCCGGAGAAGCGAGGCCGAATCGTTTCGGTGACGAGGAGATCGCCGTTTGCGAGTACTTGGAGTTCGGCGTGAAATTGTTCGATTACCAGCGAACGGGCCTGGGCAATGGGGTTTCCGATTGCCAGAGTCCAGCCCAAGAGAAGTATGAAAATGTGGATGGTGCGAGGTGCATGCATAGGGAACGGATGCCGTTGTCGGCTGATCGGGTGAGATCAGCGGGAAGCCTGTTCGAAGCTGACTTTCGGTAAGGCCCGCTCCGCCGCTTCGGCGATCTCAAAAAACTCGCGCTCCTTGAAGCTGAAGAAGTTCGCGATGAAATTGGACGGAAATTCCTGGATCTTGGTGTTCAAGTCGCGGACCACGGCGTTGTAATAGCGGCGGGCGTTCTGGAGGGCCTCTTCAATCTGGTTCAGCGAGCCTTGCAGCTGATTGAAGCTTTCGACGGCTCGCAGTTGCGGGTAGGCTTCCGCGAGAGCAAACAGTGACTTCAGCGATTGAGCGAGGATGCCTTCGGCTTCTGCCTTGCTGCCCGGAGTGGTCGCCGACATCGCACGATTGCGAGCCGTAACAACATCTTCCAGGGTTTGCTTCTCGTGGCCGGCATAGCCTTTGACCGTTTCGACCAAATTGGGAATGAGATCATGCCGGCGTTTAAGTTGCACATCGATGTCGGCCCAGGCGTTTTCCGACTGGACTTTCAGCCGAACCAGGCTGTTGTATATGCCGACGACCAGTAGCACCAGTACGGCCACCGTGCCCAACAGAATCCAGCCCATAGGCGCTCCTCCGTGTATCACTCACAATCAGTGGGACGGCCTCTCCGCGTACACCCTTCGCGGACTATACCCCCGAGGGTACAAACTGTAAAGCAACAGGACGGAAACTGTTGAACGGGCACGTAGGCATTCCATACTACTCTACGATCGGGAGAATCCGATCGGCGACCGCCTGGACAATCCCTTCTTCCTGCTCCGTGACCGCCTGGGGGCCGCGAAAGCTCAGATAATGGCCTCCATGGCTGGGTGCTTGGATGGTGGCACTCACTTCGACGTGATCTCCGTCTTCCACTTCGGGGTCGCGCACCACCGGGCTCCCGCAAATGCCGAGCACTGCAACGGGAATGGTGGCATCGCCGTTTTCAAGCCGAAAGAGGTAGGCGCCGTAACAGACCATTTCATTCGGCAGCTTGTACGGGGCGAGCGAGTGCACGTCACGTACGGTGCCATGCAGAGTGACATGCCGAAGGTGATAGACCCGAGGGTCGTCGAGAATTTGCTGGATCTCGGCCGGTTCTGCAGCCCACAGCGGGTTTGGCAAGGTTATTCCAAAGAGGATCAGAGGGAGACCGATTTGAAGACTGAGCCGATGAAGCATGAAGCGAGCGGGTTCCGATAGATGATGCGGCCATTCTATCATCTTTCATCGCAGGACCGTCTCCGCAGCTTTCTCTTCCCGTGGGCGGTCGCTATAATCCACTTCCATTGGTCAGGAGGACAGGACATATCATGATGAATAATCGGCAACTTCAGACGTTTATCAACGGGGCACGGCTGCGGTTTGAAGATCTATTGGGGCAGATGGTGCAAGTGCCGTCGATCAGCATGGACCCTGCCCGTGCCGGTGATATGCGGCGCATGGCGGCCCTTGCCGCGCAGTATCTGACGGACATGGGAGCCGATGCGCAGATTGTGGAAACCGGCGGGTGTCCTCTCGTCTCGGGGGGATGGACGACCGGTGCCCAGCATCCAACCGTCACGATCTATAACCATATGGATGTGCAGCCGGCACAAGAGCCGGAGTGGAAACAGGACCCGTTTGTGTTTCGGAACGAGGGGGGGATCTATCGTGGGCGTGGAGCGACCGACGACAAGGGGCCGGCGCTCGCGGCCTTGTTCGGAGCCCGGTTTGCGATTGAGCAGGGGGTGCCAATCAACATCCGATTTTTATGGGAATTGGAAGAGGAGATTGGAAGCCCGCATTTTGAGGCTGGACTCACAAACCGTGCGGCGATTCCGCGACCGGATTCCGTCGTCGTGTCGGATACGATCTGGATTGCAAGTGGGCGTCCTGCAATGCCCTACGGTCTGCGTGGCTTGCTGGGTGTGCGGTTGACATTACAGACAGGGGCTAAGGATGCCCATTCTGGGCTCACCGGCGGAGCTGCCCGTAATCCATTAGCAGAGCTGATGGAGGTGGCAAATGCCTGTCTCGATGCCAAGACCGGCACTGTCAAGATTCCAGGGTTTTACGACGAGGTGATTGAGCCGACCAAGGCGGAGATCAAGAGTTTCCTCAAATCTGGTTTCCAAGTGAATCGATTTAAGAGCGCCTACGGATTGCAGGCCCTTCGAACTGAGGATCCTGCCGATGTGATGCGGCGTATCTGGGCTTCGCCGACCTTTGAAATTCATGGTCTTACCGGCGGGTATCACGGTCCTGGGGTAAAGACCGTGGTGCCAAGCAAGGGCGAGCTCAAAGTCAGCATGCGCCTGGTGCCGAACCAGAAGCCGGAACGGGTGTTTGCCCTTCTCAAAAAGTATATTGCCAAGGTGAATCCGAAGGTAAAGGTAGAGCGGGAAGGGATGCTGCAGCCGTTCAGGGGGTTGTTCGATGGACCTTATGTGGAGGCAGTGTCGCGGGCGGTGAAAGAGGGATTCGGCAAAGAGCCTGCTTTTGTCAGGGAAGGTGGTTCGATCGGGGCGGTGGTGACGATGCAGAAGGCCTGGAAGGTTCCGATTCTCTTTATGGGGCTGAGCTTGCCGGAGCACGGCTATCATGCCCCGAATGAGTATTTCGATTGGGGCCAGGCGTCCGGGGGTATGACAGCCTTTGCCCAGTATTTTTCAGAATTAGCAAAAATGGGGAAACACGGGGACTTGAGCGGGGTAAGATTACAAAAGAAGCGTAGCTAGAGCCAGGAGTGCCGATTTTTGCACATTTTTGTGACAAACAGCAGCCTCTGTAGCCTTTCGGCGACAGAATTTGAGTAATGCACGAATGAGCAGGAAACACGATCACCTAACCATTTGAAAACAATGAACCTGTCAATTTATTGGCGAGCCCTATAGGGCACAGATGTTGCTGCTCCTCCTTGTGGGGTCGAAATTCATGGGCCTGCAGAGTTGTCTATTGGGTGATATCTCAGGTATCGTTTCCCGCTACCATGGGAACTAACTCGCAGGATATTTGGGTCGTTATGGTCACGGTGCCTAATCAAGAAGCAGCCGATAAAATTGTGGATCAGACGGTAGGCTCTCACCTGGCTGCTTGTGCGACAACGATTCCTCTGGTGCATTCAACCTACTGGTGGGAAGGAAAGTTAGTGAAAGAGCAGGAAATCATGGTTCTTCTCAAGACGACGGCCGAGAAATTTCAAGCTTTGCAGGAAACCATCAAAAAGATGCATTCGTATAAAGTTCCTGAGATTATTGCGCTACCGGTGATGGCCGGGCTTCCTCAATATCTTGAGTGGATACGGGGTGAGACCCACTAGGAAATGTGTTATGTGCGTAATTTTAATCGGTTATGATTTTGTCTGTTCAACGGGATACCGTGAAAGTAGGGTTGACCATAGTGGGCTGGATGGGTAAACTCATCAGCATCTCTTGGGGAGTCCCTAGCATGAGGGGGCAAATCTTATGGGTCAGATGAACAGTCAAGAAGCCGGTGATGCCTACACTATCGTTGTATTTCGAGGATCAACCGCAAAGCCTCTCCGGTTCAGCTTTTCAAGGAAACTCGTTCGCAACTTTGTCATTGGCGCTTGCGTGCTTGTGCTTGCTGATTTTCTCGTGATTTCCCACTATGTCATTCGGACACAGGAAGTTTGGGAATTGACGGCGTTCCGGACGGAAGCGATGAGTGCACGGCAGCAGACCGCTGCATTTTCTTCAGCAGTCGATGACTTGAAGAAACGGCTTGTGTCAATGAAAGAGGTGAACCAGCGTCTCCGGGTCATGCTCGGCATTGAGGTCCCCAAGCCTGGCGATATGGTCAATGGCCGTGGCGGTGAAGATGTGCCGCTTCCAGAAGCCTCTGAGATGTCTGGCAGAAGTCCGAATAAGACCGCTGATACGGAATCTGGTAATGCCGTGCAAGGCGTTGAAGGCAATCAAGAACATTCATCCTTGGCCGGCCATGACTCATCTCGCAATGAGCTCCAGGAGGTTGCTTCGATAAAAGAGGGGTTGGAGTGGCTCTCAAAGGAGGCTACGGTTGAGGAGCGAATTTTGAACGATTTAGCTCAGGCCGCGGAACATCGGTCGACTCGCTGGGCTGCGACACCATCGATCTGGCCGGTGAAGGGCTGGGTGACGTCTGGATTTGGCCCTCGTGTGTCTCCCTTCACGGAAAAGCCGGCCTGGCATGATGGATTGGATATTGGCGCAGCTCCTAATTCCCCCATCCAAGCTCCGGCACAAGGTAGAGTGACAGCCACGGGATTTGATCCTAAGCTCGGTAACATCGTCCGATTAGACCATGGGTTCGGAATCGAGACGCTTTACGGGCATCTGGCCAAGGCATTGGTCAAAGAAGGGCAGAGGGTCAATCGAGGCGATGTCATCGCGCTTGTCGGGAGTTCGGGCCTTTCGACCGGCCCCCATTTGCACTATATGGTCAAGGTTAACGGTCAAGCGCTCGATCCTACCAAGTACATCCTTGAGTAAGCGCAAAACTGCGCTAAGGTATTCAGGTTTTTCTCGGCTGCACGCTATTTAAACGGTCATATCGTTCTCGCCTCAGTCTGATTCCATCCTATCGCAGTGCGCTCCACAGAGGTTCCGTTCCCACCAAGGCTCTGTGCTATACTCCGCTCCCGCATCCCCCATTTACGTCAGGAGGACAGAGCTTGACCGATCTGGAACTTGCGCATTCTGTCACGCCCCGCCCAATCCTTGATATCGGCAGTGAACTCGGGATCGATCCTGACGAACTCATTCCGTATGGGAGGCATAAGGCCAAGGTATCGCTCGGATTACTGGATCGCCTCAAGGACCGGCCGATGGGCCGCTATGTACTTGTGACCGCCATCAATCCAACGCCACTTGGGGAGGGGAAGACCACCACCTCGATAGGGCTTGCCATGGGGCTCACGAAATTGGGTCATCGGACCGCGGTGACATTGCGACAACCGTCGCTCGGTCCGGTGTTTGGCATCAAAGGTGGCGGTACCGGTGGCGGGCATGCCCAAGTGATTCCAATGGAGGATATTAATCTCCATCTGACCGGGGATGCGCATGCCGTTGCCGCAAGCCATAATCTCCTCTCAGCGTTTCTCGATAATCATCTGTTTCAAGGCAATGCGCTTTCTCTCGACCCGTCCAGTATCGTATGGCCAAGGGCCTTGGGCGTTAGTGATCGAGCACTTCGTCAAGTCCGGCTCGGAGATGAAACCGGGAACCGGATAAGCCAATTTGTCATTACCGAAGCCTCCGAGGTCATGGCATCGCTGGCGCTGGCGCTCAATCAGCAAGATCTTCGGGACCGACTTGGCCGGATGTTGGTGGGGTTTACGAAATCAGGACGGCCGGTGACGGCGCAAGAGCTCGGGTGCGCAGGGTCGATGGCCGTTCTTTTGCGAGACGCGTTACTGCCCAATTTAGTTCAAACGCTTGAAGGGACACCCGCATTCGTCCATACAGGGCCGTTCGGAAACATTGCCCATGGTAATTGCTCCGTGTTATCCGATGCCATTGCGCTTCGATGCGCCGACTTTGTGGTGACTGAGGCGGGCTTCGGCAGCGATTTGGGGGCCGAGAAGTTTTTCAATATCAAATGCCGAACGTCGGGATTCAAACCGGCCGCTGCGGTGGTGGTCGCAACGTTGCGGGCGCTGAAGCTTCACGGGGGAGGAGGCCTTGCCAAGGTCGGCTCCCCGCTCCCTGCAGGCTTGACGGGGCCCAACCATGATGCCTTATCGAAGGGATTCGCCAATTTGGAACAGCACATCGCCAATGCGAAGGCGCACGGAGTGCCGGTCGTTGTGGCAGTGAACGCGTTCAAGGACGATTCGCGGGCGGAATTGGACTGGGTGCGTGATCGATCGATGGAGGCGGGGGCGATCGATGCCGCGGTCTCGACCCACTGGACCGATGGCGGGAAGGGCGCCGAACAGCTGGCAGCCGCCGTGGTTAAGGCCTGTGAGCAGCCGTCCCGGTTCACGCATCTCTATGAGCTATCGTGGCCGATCAGAACAAAGATCGAGACGATTGCCACGAGGATGTACGGAGCAGGGAGCGTGACATTCGAGCCGGAAGCAGAGCGTCAGATGGAGCGGGCGGAAGCTCTGGGATTCGGTCGGCTGCCTGTCTGCATGGCGAAGACGCCGCTCTCGCTGTCCCACGATCCGGTGCTCAAGGGAAGGCCTACCGGCTTCACAGTTCCAATCAAGGAGTTACGAATTCTGGCCGGGGCAGGGTTTGTGACGGCGGTCTGTTCGGGAATCCAATTGATGCCAGGATTGCCAAAGAAGCCAGCCGGTGAACGGATTGGCTTGGATCCGGTGAACGGACAAATCATCGGGTTGTCGTAAGATGGCGAGGCGGGTGGACGTGACGTGTTGTTGAGGGGTGACTTAGCGTTGCTTCAGGTATCGAAGGAACTCTGAATCAGGGCTCAGAATGAGCATCGTCTTATTATTATCCTTAAACGTGGCCCTGTAAGCTTCCATTGAGCGGGTGAATTCGAAGAACTTCTGATCCTGCCGATACGCGTCGGCGTAGATGCGAAACGCCTTTGCATCGCCGCTTCCGCGAAGCTCTTCCGACTCTTTGTAGGCATGGGCCAAGATGATTTCTCGATCCTTCTCGGCTTCGGACCGGATCTTTTGCGCTTCTTCAGCTCCCTCGGCACGGTACTGCTTGGCCTGCCGTTCACGCTCGGCCTGCATGCGGGCGAACACGGCTTTTTCGTTTTGCTCGGGGAGGTCGGCGCGTTTGATCCGAACGTCCAGAATCTCAATGCCGTACGCAGATGCTTTCTCGTTCGCGCGCTTCGAAACCACCCGCATGATGTCGGCTCTCGAACTCGACACGATTTCCAGGAGTTCATGGCGTCCCAGTTCGACGCGCAGCTCGGAATAGATAATGTCGTGCAGCCGCTGCAGAGCGCCCCGCTGGCTTTGGAAGTTCTGGTAAACTTTTAGAGGGTCGATAATCCGCCACTTGGCGAAGTTATCCAGCAGCAGGGTCTTCTTATCCTGGGTGATCACGTCCTGGGCGCTCGAGTCGTAATCCAGGAGCCGTTTGTCGAAGTAGGTGACTTCCTGAACGAACGGCACTTTTGCAAACAATCCGGGCTCCGTGATATTTCGCACCGGTTTGCCGAGTTGGACGACGATGGCAGTCTGCGTCACATCGACGATAAAGAGGGGGGAGGCTCCCAGTACAAACAACCCCACCACCACGGCAGTCAGCGCAATCGCAAGGCCTTGCTTGGTCATGGTGTGGGCTCCTCGTGCGCCGGTTTCGGAGCCGGTTTTCCGAGACGGTCTAAAGGAAGATAGGGCAAGAGACGCTCGCCGCCCTTTCCGTCAATGATCACCTTCTCCACATTGGGAAGGATTTCCTCCAGCGTTTCAATGTAGATACGCTTGCTGATGATGTCTTTGGCCTGCTGGTACTCCTTCAGCGTGGCCAGGAACCGATTGGCCTCGCCTTGGGAGCGGTTGAGCCGCGCCTGCGCAAAACCCTTGGCTCGATTGACCAATTCCGCCGCCTCGCCTTTTGCCCTGGGAATAATGTCGTTCCGATACCCTTGGGCTTGATTGATCAGCTTTTCGCGATCTTCTTTCGCGTTGGTCACGTCTTTGAAGGCGGCGGCAACGGCTTCGGGCGGATCGACGTCCTGGAGCTGTACCGCAGCCACCTGCACGCCGGCATGGTAGTCATCGAGGATGCTTTGAAGTAAGACCATCATGCTTTGCTGGATGTCGGCTTTGCCGGTCGTCAACGCCTCATCGATTTTGCTCTTGCCGACCACCTCACGCATTGAAGCCTCGGCGGCTTTTCCGATGGTTTCATGAATGTCCGCCACATTGAAGAGATATTCGCTCGATTCTTTGATCTTGTACTGAACGATGAACTCGATCGCGAGAATGTTCATATCGCCGGTCAGCATGAGGGCCTCCTGAGGCACCATCTGCTGGCGGCCCTGTTGGCTGGTCCGGAACCCGATCTCCACGCGGTGGAGCTTGGCGACTTTCGGTTGAAGCACGCTTTCGATGACCGGGATCTTGAAATGAGGACCAGGCTCGACTGTCCGGACCGGAGTTCCGAACCGCTTTACGACACCTTCTTCGTCGGGCGACACGATAAAGACGCTCTGCCAGGCAAGAAATATCAATAGAGCGGCCAGGATCAAGTTCCTGGCCCCGCCGGAAGGGAGCAGGTTGTTCAATCCGCCGGGAGGAAAGAGATTCTTGAATTGAGACTGAGCCTGCTTGAGGGCATCCTCAAGGGGGTCACTGCGTTTGCTCCAAGGATCTTTGGGGTCCCAGACCATAGGTTTGTGTGATGTCTTCCTGTGTGGAGATCAGATGCCGATCACCTTAGCAGAGTGGAGGAAGAAGGGGCAAGGTCTAAAAAATCAGAAAGAGTATCCAGTACAAAAAACCTGCCAGGGCTGCTGTTGCTGGAATAGTGATGATCCAGGCGAGGACCATGCTCTGAACGGTAGGCCAGCGGACTGCTTGCATGCCGTTCCGCAGGCCGATGCCGATAATAGCCGAACTACTGACATGCGTGGTCGAGACCGGCAATCCCAATATGCCCGAAAAAAGGACCAGCGAGGACGTTGCCAGATTGGCGGATAACCCTTCCGTATGATTCATTGTTGTGACGTTCTCGGCGAGTACCTGAGTCACGCGCAGTCCGCGAATTTGCGAAGCGTGAATTTGCCAACCATCAGTACGCCATGGTGTTGCATACGTTCGAGACAGATCCGGACCAACCCCGTCGCCTCATCCGCATGTGCATCTCACCGTCAAAACCACAGGCCTGGATGGGACCAGGCTGAACCCCAGAAAACCCGATCTCCAACGCTGGCGGGAAGGATTTGCTGAAGCACTTCGGGAACATGGGATTGACGCGACCCAAGTCACACACCTGGATCGTCGCAAACGAGAAACGCAGGCACCGCGTGTCCAGCGTGACGTGATGTGCAACTATGAACGGGTCATGTACGCCTTGGCTCGGTCCGATCGAGGAGATGACCGACAGTTGGCGGCAGACTTGGTGAGCCACTTAACCGTTAACCGGACTGGGCCGGGTGGCAGAGAAAGAACAGGGGCGACTTCAACAGCGTGAATGATCCCTCGTTCGGCAGCCACCGGGAGGGTAGCGGTTGTATAAGGCGTTCCAAGCCCTTCAGGCATCCCCTAATTTTTCGCGATGAATCACCACGAATTGTCTCCAGCAGCCACATTCCCGCTCAAACGCCATGTGCAGTTATCCGATCGATTCCGGTTGGTCGCGACCCATTTTGACCCTGCCGTGGGCATTTGGTGGACCCTGCCGTGGAGGGCAGGAGCGCGCAGGTCAACAGGAGTCCGACCTGCGGAGAAACCGAACTCACCCGCGAGGGCATACCCGGGTGGACGACGAGCACAGGTAGCTCGCGCACACAGCATCATCAGCCTATGGCGAGGTCTGTCATGTCTTTGAGCTTATATCCCAGACCTCTCACGCACACGATCGCTCGATCGAGCAATGGAATCTTCTGCTTGAGTCGCCGTATATGAACGTCTACTGTACGGGTCGTCCCATAGTAGTCGTGGCCCCAAACGGCGTTCAGCAGAACGTCTCGTGACCGCACATGTCCTGGATGCTTGAGAAGGCATTCCAACAGATCGAACTCTTTTCTGGTCAGTCCGACTTCCCGACCGTGTACCAGGACTTCGTGTCGAGATATATCCATACTGAGCGCCCCATAGACATATCGAGACCGTGCTGAACGAGACCCATTCAGATTTTCCGCAGAGCTCACTGTGGCTTCGGCGCTAGCTTGGTCAGCAGCTGAAACGGAATCCATTCGCACTGAGCCTCCTCGCCCATACACGATATCAGGCTGATCTTCGTGGGCGGCGACCAACACAGGGAGCAGGAAGACGCGAGACCCAGTGGGAAGCTGGTTGGAGGAGACATGGGAACCGGCTTGCTGTCCGACGATCGAGATCACTGGCCATTGTTCAAGGGCACGATCAGGCTCCCGATTGCCAGATGGCTGGCCCTGTCTCATGCTCTGCAGGTCGCTCGGCTCCGTGGAGGGCTTCGAAGGAATCAGCCTGCGGAGTGGCCTCACCTTGTTCTTCGCGTCCATACTATGTCCTGTCTTCATAGAGCGTGACTCAACCGCTGGCACACGGTTATCCTCGCATTCCGCTCACATATGCCGCGGTCAGCGATTCACGTGGCTTTTCAAAGATCTGCTTGGCAGTTCCAGCCTCAATCAGCTGCCCCGCCCCCTGTTGAACCCAGAACAGGCCAGCGTAATCCGCGATGCGACGGGCCTGCGCAAGATTATGGGTCACGATCAGTACCGTGTAGCGTCCACGCAGGCCGACTATCAGGTCTTCGACGACCCCGCTGGAGAGCGGATCGAGCGCGCTGCAAGGCTCATCCATCAGGAGCACGTCGGGCGAGAGCACCAGCGCTCTGGCTATGCACAATCGTTGCTGTTGGCCGCCCGATAGCGCCAAGGCCGGCGAATCCAAGCGGTCCTTGACCTCGTCCCACAGACCCACGTCTCGTAGCCCCGTCTCGATGGTGCTAGCGAGCCGTTTCCGATCCCGAAGCCCGTGCTCGCGCAAGGGAAACTCCAGGTTCTTCCGGATCGAGAGGGGGAACGGATTCGGTTTTTGGAAAATCATGCCGACGCGGCGGCGCAAGCGGATCATATCGGTGTCCAGAGCCATCACGTCGAGTCCGTCGAGGCGGATGCGCCCCGACAGCCGGCACCCAGGGATGAGATCGGTCAGGCGATTCAGCGAGCTGAGGAAACTGGTCTTACCACAACCTGATGGGCCCACGAGCGCCGTGATGCATCCCTGGTTGATCGCGAGTGTCACGTCGCGGAACGCCAGCTTCTGACCATAGTACAAGCAGAGCTGCTCGACCTCGATGAACGGCTTAGGGACGCAACAGATCGGCCGCTCCTCCAGAGGAAACCACGGCTGTGTATCCGGCGTAGACATAGAGGGCTTCATATCGTGACGATCCTCCGATGCAGCCAGTGGTCGGCCAGCCACGACGCCGTTCCATTGATCGTCAGCAGCGAGACGACCAACACCAGCGCCGAGGCATAGGCGTGGGCGTCTCCCCCTGAGACATTCATCGAAAGGTCGAAGATGTGGAGGGACAGCGCCCGGCCGGAATCGAGCAGCGACTCCGGCATGCGGTCTACATACCCGCTCGTGAAGATCAGCGCTGCCGTTTCCGCCATGGCCCGCCCTACCCCCAGTACCAGACCAACCAGGAGCCCCGGCACAGCCGCCGGCAGCAAGAGATGCACCAGCGTCGTGGTTCGCGAGAGCCCCAGGGCGGCGGCGGAGAGCCGGTAGTCGGCCGGCACGGCGCGGAACCCTTCCTCCGTCGAACGGATGAGGATCGGCAGTACCATGCAGGCCAGGGTCAGACCACCGGAAAGAATCGAGAATCCCAACCCCAGCGTTTGACAAAAGAAGGCGTTGCCGAAGAGTCCGAAAACGATTGACGGCACGCCCGACAGCACATCGAGACTGCGGCGGGTCAGCCGTCCGAACAGGGTGCCATCCGTGGTGAACTCAGCCAGCAACACCGCGGTTCCGACGCCGATGGGAACAGACACGCCAAGACAGACACTCAAGATCAACGCGGTCGAAACCAAAATGGGACCAATCCCGCCTTCGCGTCCGGCGTTTTGAGGGGGAGCCGTCAAAAACGTCCATGACAGGTGACTGAGTCCGTGCCAGAGGATATCGCCCAAGAGCCAGCAGAAGGTGGCGGTGACGAGAGCCGCCGCGCTCCACACGAAGGTCGAGGCGAGCCATTCCCGCCCATCACGCTGTGGTTCCAGCGCCTTAACCATAGATCCTTCCTCGACTGATCCAGTCCGCCGCGCCGACAAGCGCCACGATCATTCCCATCAAGACCAGGCCGCTGACGAACAACGCGGCGCGATGGTCTCCGAAGGCATAGGCCATCTCCAGCGCGATGTTGGCGGTCAGCGTGCGCATTGGATCGAACAGACTGTGAGGCGTTTGGACCACGTTCCCGCAGACCATCAGAATGGCCATGGTCTCTCCGATAGCTCGGCCCGTTTCAAGGATGACGCCGGTGAACAGCCCGGATTTGGCCGCTGGGAGCACGACCCTCCGAATGGTGGCCCAACGCGACAGCCCCAATGCAGCCGCGCCACGCACATACTGTGGGGGCACGTTAGCGAGGCTAGCGTCCGCCATTAAGGCGATGGTGGGGAGAATCATGATCGTGAGGATGATGATTCCGGCCAGCAGACTCGGCCCAGGCGGATGGATCGATCCGATCAGCGGGACGAGCACGACGAGGCCCCAGAATCCATAGACCACAGATGGAATACCCGCGAGCAGCTCGATCAGCTTCCGGTAGAGGCGCGTCACGACTGGGGGCGCGTAGTAGTGGCAGAAGACCGCGGAGAGGATACCCAGTGGCGTCGCGATCAGGACCGAGCCGACCATCGCGAACAGGGTTCCCCACAGCATCGGCGTGAGATTGTACAATCCTTCGGCAGGATGCCAGGAGGGATCGGCAAAAAACCGTGCGATGCCCACGTGCCGCAAGACCGGAAGGGCTTCCACGACGAGGAATCCCACGATCAGCAGCACGATCGCTCCCGCGACCACGGCGGTGCTGCGCAGCAGCCAGAGCAGGAGCCGGTCAGTCGGCCAGCGGGACAAAGTATTGCTGATTGATAAGGTCATGGACCGCCTTTGATTGAGCGTATTCGATAAAGGCTTTGGCGAGGCCTGAGAGTGCCGTTCGGGTCACGAGATGCAGTGACCGCGAGAGCGGAAAAATTCCTTTCCGTACGTTCTCGGTCGAGGCTGCGATGCCTTTGATCGGAAGCAGCTGAATGGGGACCCCGTGGGCGGCATCGTATTCAGCCGTTCCGATGGACACGTACCCTATCGCATTGCGATTCCCGGCCACGGTCTTGACGCCCTGCTCGTTGTCTCCGATCACCACGTGGGCTTTCACGTCCACATTCTTCAGCGTGAAGTACCGGAGGAATACTTCCAGCGTGGATCGGCCTTCCGCTTTGGTGACGACGGTGATCGGCGCGTCCGTCCAGCCGACCGCGTTCCAATTGGTGATTTTGCCGGTGTAGATTGCGACAATCTGCTCGTCGGTGAGGGCCCGCACCGGGTTTTCTTCATGGAGAATGATGCAGACCCCATCACGGGCGACGGGAAATGCAGCGAGATCCCGCTCGTCATCCTTCATCGATCGCGAGACCATGCCGATGTCGGCGAGACCTTGGCGAGCGTCGGAGACGCCGCGCGACGAGCCGCCAGTCTGCACGTCAATGCGTACGGCAGGATGGAAGCTCTCGAAACGCTTGCCGATTTCGGCAATGAGTGGGGCCAGGGTGCTCGCGCCGGTGATCACCAACTTCCCGGTCAGTGGATCTGCTGCGGCCGCCTGCGCTCCGGCTGATGCCGGAACGACCAGGAGAACCGTCATCAAGAGAGCAACCATCGCCACGAAACTCTTCAGCGCGAACAGGTTATGATGTGTAGTCATGCAGATACCTCTATATTTTGGACACACACAATGCGTCAGGCGACCGTCCCGCCGCAAGACGAACCGGTCCCGGCGGTGCAGCCGTAGCAATGGTTGCGCGTGACAATCTGGCGTTGATTCAGTTGAACTGGATCAAAGTCACGGATATGAGTGGGGCCACCATGATCCACCGGGAGATCGAGCATTTGGTTGAAGTCGCAGTCGTAGAGGGTGCCATCCCAGCTCACGGAGATTGTGTAGCGACACATCACGCCGGCCGCGGCGGTGGGATTGAACGCATTGGCCAACCGCTCCATATACTGCTCGTAGTTGCCGCTCTCTACGAGAAACTCAAGAAACCGGCTGATCGGCATGTTTGTGATCGTATAGAGATGGGTGAACTCGACACCATGACGAGTTCGGAGTTCTTTTCGAAACTGCGCTTCGATGGCCTCCTGCTTGGGAGGGAGAAAGGCCCCCACCGGATTGTAGACGAGGTTCAAGGCGAGGCCACTCTCAGGCTGACCGTACCCTAGTTGGTTCAAGCGGCGGAGCGCCTCAATTGATTTCTCAAAAATACCGTCGCCTCGCTGCGCGTCGGTCTGACTGGCGCGGTAGGAGGGAAGTGAGGCGATGATTTCGACACGGTGGGCAGCCAGAAACTCGGCCAAGTCTGCCTGAGACGGGATCAGTAGCACCGATAGATTACAGCGATCCATTACATGCCGGCCGAGTCCACGAGCCTGTGCGACCAGCCATCGAAAGTTGGGGTTCAGTTCCGGCGCGCCCCCCGTAATATCGACCGTGGGAATGTCGGTTCTGGCGAGAGCCTGAATGCACTGCTCTGCCGTGTCTCGCGACATGCTTTCGGTCCGATCCGGGCCTGCGTCCACGTGACAGTGCCTGCATGTCTGGTTGCAGAGTTTTCCCACATTGATTTGAAAGACCGTCATCCTAGTGGCTCGAAGCGGGAAGAGGGCGGCTTGATCGAGTCGGGTCTCAAACGGTGAATAGCCGTTTGTGCCTGCGAGCAGCTTGAGCTGTTCAGCGGCGGAGGCCAGTGGATGATGTTCTCCCAGCAAGGTCAGCGGCATGTCTGCGTCCTTCGAAAAACAAAAAATTCCCTCACGAACCGAGCCGCCTCAGCGCGCATGATTCAACGCGGCTAAGACCGTTTCAGGGAATCGCACCTCGCAACACCCAAAATTCAGTGCCTGCCCTTGCCGGTTGGCTAACGCCCGTTGGACGGTCGTGGCGATGCGATAGCAGACCTGCTTGCCTTCCCGGAGTCCTTCGACTAACCCGGCATCTCGAAGAATGCGAAGATGATGGGAAATGTGCGGCTGCGGACAACGCAATTCCCGCACGAGTTCAGTCACGCACTTTTCTTCGACCAGCAGCGACTCCAGGAGGCGCAGCCGTGTCTCATCCGCCAGGGCCTTCAGAACCGTGGCACATTGGCCCGGGGTTAGGATGTCGCCCATTGAGGCACGCCGCATCAACAGCAGCCTCCATCAGGAGCACAGATGACGGAGGTTCCGTTTACTTGTTCTCCCGCCCGATTGAGGATCGCGAAATGCTGCGCATACCCCTTCATTTCCAACACCGCGAGAGTTTTTGAGCAAATTTCCAATGGCTCCCCTCTGTGGTAGACATGGTCGTCGTCGTCCGCTGCTTCGACGAAGGGGCCGGCCAGCAAGGCGTAATGGCCTTGCCATTTGCAGGGAATCTGAGCAGGAAACACCGCGGTCCAACGCGGGTCGGTTTGATCAAGCCTTACAGGTTGGGACGTGAGGACAAAGTGGTCGGCGAGTGGGGGATAGCTCAATAGCACGGCGTCATCCGGGGTAATCGGCTGAGGGATGCCGCGCTGATAGGTCGTTCCTCGTTCGTCAACGACTCGGTTGAACGGCCCCCGGAGTGTCGCGTAGCGAATCGGCGAGGGCGTCGTAGCCGGCGGCACCTTGTAGCCGGTCAAGGTAATGGAAAAGAAGTGGATGCCGTCGATCACTTGCCAGGGTGAAGACTTCACGAGATGAATGCCGAGAAATCCCGCTTCACCCATCCCCGCGATATATGCCGTCAAGGTGAGCGCGCCGGACAGACAGTCTCCCCATTTATCTGCGTCATGTGCCAGGTATTGGGGCACCGTCTGGTCTGTGACGATATCGGAGATGGTAAATCGGCCGCCGGGCTTGGCCACCCGGTACATTTCGCAAAACACCTTCCGCTTATCCGGAGCCAGGTTGATGACACAATTGGAGATGATCAGATCGATCGTGCCGTCCTCGACCGGCATGGCGTCTGCCAAGCCTTTACGAAACTCGACATTTGACGCGGGATAGCCAAGATTGGTCGCGACAACCGACGCGTTCTTTCGGGCAATCTCCAGCATCGTGTCGGTCATGTCGATGCCGATCACGCGTCCGGTAGGTCCGACAAGCCGGGAGGCTTCGAAGCAATCGATTCCGCCACCTGAGCCGATATCCAAGACTGTTTCGCCAGCGCGCACTGTCTTTAACCCGGCCGGAGTGCCGCAGCCATAGGAAATCTTGAGCACTTCTTCGGGAATAAAAGACTTGAGCTGCGCCATGTCGTAACTGGTAGGGCAGCACATCTGCTCGCCGGTTGACGCGGCTTTTGCATAACGATCGCTGACTTTCCTGGTGATTTCATCCATGGGCATGGTGGCCTTGTCTTTCAACGCACCTATTGGGATGAGTCTATCTACCAACCCACCTTGCGTCAATCCGGTTCTTATCGGGTCGGTGAGCGGGGATTGCTGATAATGTCATAACGGGACAACGCACGACTGTAAGCTGGCTCACAAAAAAGGTCGCATATCCCACCGATTGAACTCTGAGGGCTGGTAAGGAGTCGTCTGTGCAAGTAAATCCTTACAGGCCGAGGAGCGAGCATCGAGGGACTTGCGACCCCTTGACTCGGTACTATGGTACAGGGTGTATCGTGAAAACTGAGGTGCATATGGCCACGGAACTCAAGATAGGACAACTCGCGAAACAGGTGGGCGTGAATATTGAGACGATTCGCTATTACGAGCGATTGAACTTGCTCGGCCCCACCTCGCGGTTGCCGTCCGGCTATAGGCTGTACAACCGGGATGCGCAGCGACGTCTCCGGTTCATCAAGAACGCCCAGGCGTTGGGCTTCACGCTCCATGAGATTGAGGAACTGCTTGATCTTCAGGTCAGCTCGAAAGCCCACTGTGGTGATATTCAACGAAAAGCCGAGGCCAAGTTGAAACACGTGGAGGCCAAAGTGCGGGATCTGCAAGCGCTCGCCCGGGCGCTTCGGAGGCTGATTCGAGACTGCCGGGCTGGACAGCCGACGGATCGTTGTCCGATTCTTAAGACCATGCAGGCGAGCGTCGCACGAACATCGAGACCCGCCCAAAGGCAGAAGTGAGCATCGTCTGTCCATCATCACCCCTTGAGGAGAGAAGGAGGAGGACCATGACAACTACAAAACGACGTGTGGAGGTCTTCACGGCTGGCTGTCCGCTCTGTGAGGACGCGGTCAGACTCGTCACATCCCTGGCCTGCCCGAGTTGCGACCTGCAGATCTACGATCTACGGGAAGGCTGTGCGACAAGTGAATGCAGGGAGAAGGCGGCTCGCTACGGGGTCACAGCGGTCCCGGCGGTGGCAGTGAACGGCGTCTTGCCGGACTGCTGTCGGCAAGCACCGATCACTGCGGATCGTGTGATCGCTGCCGGGATCGGTCAGGCATGAAAGGGGGCGATGGAAGAGACCCGACGTAAGCGGCTGTTGCGAACAGGATTGATGGGGTCGGACGTAGTTGCCCTGTGTTGTGTGACGCCGAATCTTAGTGGTGCTATTGGGAGTGGTCGGACTTGGGGCCATCACCGGCTGTCTGGACGCTGTGCTCCTTCCGGCTCTGGTCGTGTTCCTGGGGCTCGCCAGCGGCACACCACGGGGAGCGCCTGCTGCACGCCCCATGCATTCGAGAGACGGGAGCGCTGACCCGTTGAGACAAGGAGAAACGGATGAGTGACTGCTGCAAGACGCTCGGGGAGCCAAAGAGACAAGGAGATCGATTGCCATGTCACCACTGCGGCCACGAAGGCCAGCCGGTCGATCGGATCACCATTGATGCCTTGCTCAAATCTGAGGCACTGGGTGAGGTGAATGGCAGCCAGTATGCGTTCTGTGAGACCCAGGACTGCCCGGTCGTGTACTACGATGGTCATGGAACTCAGTTCAGCAAGGAGCAGCTCCGTGTGCGGGTGGGGCTGAAGGAGACGGAGGATCCGCTTCCGGTCTGTTATTGCTTCGGCGTGACGGAACGGATGATTCACGAGGAAGTCCAGCAGACCGGGCGCTCCTCGGCCTCAGCCCGCATTCGGACTGAGGTGAAAGCGAAGCACTGTCGATGCGAGGTCGAAAATCCGTCAGGGCGTTGTTGCCTGGGGGAGGTCATCCAGGCGGAGAAGCGGGCGGAAGCCGCGATTACGGGAGCGGCTTCCCCGGCAAAGCCATCGAATCCCGCGCTGACAGCCTCATCAGCCGGAGGTCTTCTGGCCGCCTTCCTCGCGTCGATCTGCTGCATCGGACCAGTCGTCTTCGCGGCCTTGGGAGTGGGGGTGGGGGCCACCGGGTTTCTGGCCGGCACAGCGGGTTTCCTCAAAGCGCTGTTGCCCTATCGACTAGTATTCATAGGATTGACGGCGGTGTTTCTGGGCGTCGGTTTCTATGTGGCCTACCGAAGGCCGATGGTCGGTGATGCGTCTTGTCAGGCCTGTGTGTCGACGTCGGGGTTTCGTCCAAATCGATGGCTGCTCTGGATCATTGCGGGCTTCGCGGTGGCATTGGTGCTCGCGCCCTATTGGTTGGAGTTTGTGACAGGATCATAAACAAGCAGAACGCAATAACACAGAAAGGGGTGAATCCGATGAAGACGGCCATGTTTCTCGCAAGCTGGGTAGTGATTGGCGGCATAATCTGGGGCGGAACCGTGGCAGGCGCCTCACCTCAAGCGGCCGGCGCATCTGCAAGCCAGGCCGGAGAGGTGATGACCCTGAAGATCGAGGGTTGGACCTGCGCCAGTTGCGAAAAGAACATTCGCCGCGCACTGCTCGCGGTGCCTGGTGTGAAACGAGCAGATGTGAGCTATGCCAATGGGGGTGCCATCGTCGAGAGCGAGCCTGGTCGAGTCACCCGCGATCAATTGGTCCAAGCGGTCGCGAGCGCGGGAAATATTTTCTCCTCGTATCGGGCCACGGTCGTGCCGAACGGCACACTTGGCGCGCAGCAATAGGGACATTCATGAATGGGACGCCGGAACATGGAGGGAAAGAGCCAGGGCTAGCCGGTGGACTCGGCTGGATTCTCCTGTTGGTGATCTGCTGCGCCGGCGTGCCGCTCCTCCTGACAGCAGGTGGGGCAGGCTTGCTGGCCGGGCTGTTCACGGACACATGGTTGGCCATACTCGGGGGCCTGGCTCTCACAGTTCTGGGCGCGGTCCTGCTCTGGTGGCGATGGAAAAGGCAGGGGAAGCGGTAGCGAGCAACTCGCCATGGCGTTCACGCGCAGGCCTCCAGGGTGAATCAGTGGTCAAGAGACTAAGGCTATGTTTCTGCTCTCACTACCGAGCCTTGTTCTTGTGCTCGTCGGGGCGTTCATCCTGTCCCCAGATTTCTCCCATGGTAGACCCCAAATGCATTTGCGACGGCCTCACTAAAGGTTCGCCTCAAATCCCATTTTTCCTCACGGACAACGGAGGTATCGTATGAGCAACCGATCCTTTCTGAGATTGCGCGTGGAAGGGATGACCTGCGAGGGTTGTGCTCGACATGTCACGGAAGCACTCAAAACCATCCCAGGCGTGGAGATGGCTCAGGTCGGGTCCTGGCGCGCGGGACAGGCCACTATTGTAGCGAGCGCGGAGGTTGCGGATTCCGTTTTGCTGGTGGCCTTGCAGAAGTCCGGATATCGCGCCGTGCTTGTCGAGCGCCGGGAGCTCGAACCAGGTCGTACCGTTCCCTCGTCCAAAGACCGGAACTATGACCTCATGACGATCGGCGGAGGGTCGGCGGCCTTTTCCGCCGCGATCAAAGCTGCCGAACTGGGGGCTCGGGTGGCCATTGTGGAAAAGGGCACGGTCGGCGGGACCTGTGTCAACATTGGCTGTGTGCCATCGAAGACGCTCATCAAGGCCGCTGAGCTGTGTTATCACTCCGCATATCCGCAATTCGAAGGGCTGACCGCTTGTCCGCCTCCCTCGAACTGGCAACGAGTGGTGCAGCAGAAGGACGAGCTCGTAGCCGCGTTACGTCAAGGCAAGTATGTGGACGTGGCGGCTGTCTATCCCGCCATCACCATTCTGAAAGGAGACGCCACGCTTCTGGGCGGACGCCAGGTGCGCGTCAATGGCACAGTGTATGAGCCGGAGAAGATCGTGGTCGCCACCGGCTCTTCGCCTTGGGCGCCGCCGGTACCGGGACTTCACGCAGCCGGCTTTCTGACTAGCGAGCAGGCGCTCAGCCTCGAGGCGCTCCCGGCGTCGATGATCATCATCGGCGGGGGTAGCATCGGCTTGGAGTTCGCGCAGCTCTTTGCCCGATTCGGCGTCCAAGTGATGGTGCTGGAATCCGGGCCGCATGTGGCAAGAGCGGAGGAGCCTGAGATCGGACAAGCGCTCGTTCGTTACCTTGAAGATGAAAAGGTTCGGATTTGCACGAACGTCACAATCAGCCGGGTCGAGCGTCAGGATGGAAACTACCTCGTGCATACCGAAGCGAACGGGAAGCAGGAGATCTGCCGGGCGGAGCGTCTACTGGTCGCGACCGGCCGCCGGCCGAATACAAGCGGGTTCGGGCTGGATGCGGCAGGGGTGAGGCTGGGTCCACGCGGAGAAATTGTTGTGAACGAGCATCTGCAAACCTCAAATCTCGACATTTATGCCGCCGGCGATTGTGTCGGCGATCCGATGTATGTCTACGTTGCAGCCTATGCCGGCGGACTGGCGGCCGAGAACGCGCTAACCGGAGTCGGCAAGGTCTATGATCTGACGGCTTTGCCGCATGTCACCTTCACCGACCCACAGATTGCGAGTGTTGGCCTCACCGAACAACATGCCAAAGCAAAAGGACTTCACGTGCAGACGGCCGTGCTCCCCCTGCACCATGTTCCGCGCGCTTTGGCGGCACGGAATACCAAGGGGCTTATCAAGCTGGTGGCTGAAGAAGACACAGACCGCCTGGTGGGGGCGCATGTTCTTGCCGCTGAAGCCGGCGAGGTGATCCAGGAAGCCACGCTGGCCATCCGCTTCGGACTCACAGTCCAGGACCTTGCTCAGACTTTTCATCCCTATTTGACGATGGTGGAAGGCTTGAAGCTGGCTGCGCTGACCTTCAAGAGGGATGTGAGTAAGTTGTCCTGTTGCGCCGGGTAACGAATTTGGTCGTAAGGAAAAACTCCGACAAGGAGGTGTGGGATGACGGACTGTGGATGGATGCCGATGGTGGGCGTGGGGCTGCTCTTTATGGTGCTGTTCTGGGTGTTGGTGATCTCCGGCGTTGTCTACCTCGTCAGATGGCTGATGGGGCAAGGGGTTACCGGTCGACCAGATTCGAGCCTGGAGATTCTCAAGAAACGATATGCCCGCGGTGAGATCAGCAAGCAGGAGTTCGAGGACATGAGGCGGGATGTACAGGCATAAGGATGTCTTGTCCGGTGGAGACATATTGGGAACCTATCTCTCAACAAGGAGGTCGTATACGATGTGGCGCACGATCAACAGCGTTGTGGTTCTTGCTGTCTTCACTCTGTTCACACCCGGCTTCGTCCTGGCGCAACAAGCGCAGGAAACGCGCACCCTCATTCACATGAAAACGTCGCTTGCGCTGGACGATGCCCAGATCTGCGCGGTGCCGAATGTGGCCTGGGCGGCAGTGAAAGCGGGACACAAGGTGACGATCCTGGTGGACGCCAGTGCGGTGACGTCGGTGACGAAAGGCTTCGGCTGGTTCAGGAAGCTTGTGGGCTCCGACTCAACGGCGCTTGACCGCGCCGGTTTGCCAGAGCGCGAGCGACAGAGCCTCTCCGAACAGATGGGCGTACCGCTGGAGCAGATCCCGCACAATTACGGCGAGTATTTCGATTTCCTGAAGAGCAAAGTCGGTGTCGAGATCTACGGAAATCAGACCATGATGCTCCTCTACCAGATCGACCCGGCGCGAGTGGCCTCTTCAGTGACCCCGATTCCGCTGAACAAGATGGTGGGCTTGTTCGGCTCGGCCGACCGAGTCATTGTGTATTAGCAATACCGTTGACGGGTGAAATGGAGGAGGGGTAGACTGACGCCATGAGATTATGTTCCCATCGCTCCAGGTCTTTTCTCGCCTGTACCATCGTGGTCTTCTTGCTGGCGTTCAGCTTCAATGCATACGCCTGCGTCCTGCCGTTGTCAGGAACTAGCGATGCTTCGATGGCCAACGGTTGTTCGACTCCTCTCGAACAACCTGCTCGGCAATTGTGCGACGCGTTCAAAACTCTAGGGGTTGAGTCCAGCTCTCAGTCGTCTTCGTTGCTCCTGGACCATCAATTCTCAGCTGACCACGCACTGGCCGCGTTTCCAGCCGTGAGCCACCAGGTCCAACGGATCTTCCACTACCATCAATCTCTCGAATCGAGTTCTCCCCCGCATCAGTCTCTCGCGACCACCGTGCTTCGCATCTGATCCTCCAAGCTCTTTCCTCGTGCTCGATCATTTTTCATAGTGTCTGCCGTTCGGTGCGTAGTCTCAGCGGTCCGATCCGCTCGTCGGTTGTTTCCCGGCGTGACGAGATCTCGAGACTCCTCCCGGACTGCGGAGAATTCGAGGAGGACTTACCCATGAGATGCGCGTCACGAATCCATTACGTTATCGTCGCAGTCTTCGGCTTGGCGCTCTTCAACGCGTCCCGCTTGATCGCGCAAGAAGCCGATCTCCTGAAAGGACAGACACTGGTGTTGCCGGAATTAGTCCAGGAGGCCCTGGCTCGGAATCCTGAGATTGTGGCGATACGGAAGCAATGGGAAGCCTCTTCGCAACGTATTGTGCAGGCGCGGTCGCTGGACGATCCCACCCTGTCTGTACACTTGTGGAATTTCCCGCAGACCTTCAACGTCACGAGGGCGGACAATAGTATCTTCGGACTCTCTCAGAATTTCCCATTCCCCGGCAAGCTGGCACTGAAAAGCGAAATAGCGAGTCGGTCGGCCGAGATCACCGGGCAGGTGCTGCGTGCGAAGGAACGGGAGTTGGTCGCCCGCCTCAAACAGGCCTACTACGATCTGTTTCTTGCGAACAAGGCGATCCAAATTCATCATGATCAAGTTGAATTGCTGAGACAATTCGTGGGGATTGCGGATGCGAAGTTCCGCACGGGAAAGGGATCGCAGGCCGATGTGCTCAAGGCCCACGTTGAGCTGTCCCTGCTCCACCAGCAACTTCCTGTCCTGGAACAACGTCGAGAGACAGCCGCAGCGCTGCTGAATACGGTCCTGGACAGGGACCTCCTCTCACCCTTGGGTATTCCTCAAGAGCCGTCTCCGATCTCGATCGACACACCCATTGGCGATTTGCACCGCCTCGCACTGAACGCCAGACCGGAGTTGAAAGCCGCCGAGTTGGCGGTGCAACAGAGCGAGCAGTCCCGTGCGTTGGCCCAACGTCAGTACTACCCAGACTTCAATGTGACGTTTCAGCGCTTCCAGAATTTTCAGGCCCATGACGGATTCGGCGCCTACGTGGCGATGACCGTGCCGTTCGCCTTCTGGACCAAACCGAAGCATGACGCGGGCGTTCAAGAAGCCGCGGCGTCGGTCGCAGCTGCGCAGGCACAACAGCATACGGTAGAAAACCGGACTCGTTTTCAGATCAACGATCTCTTGGCCAAGGTCCGGGCGAGTGAACAGGTGGCTCGGTTGTATCACACGACGATCCTGCCCCAGGCCCTGCAGAACCTTGAAGCAGCGCGTGCGGGGTATCGTGTGGGAAAGGGAGGGTTTCTGGATCTCATTGATACTCAGCGGGCCTGGCGGGGATTTCAGTTTGAGTACTACCGAGCGCTTGTTGAGCGGGAACATCGCCTCGCGGAACTTGAACAAGTGATTGGAACCGATCTGAGTTGAAATAGCTAAGAAGGGAGGCATGGCCATGAGCCGGGATATGCGTAGAACAGGTCTTGTTGTCGGTGTTGCAGCAGTCGGTCTGTTTGTCGGAGTTATCGCCGGGTTCTTCGCCGCGCATTCGGGAATGGGCGACATGTCCGGGAGGAAGGGCCATGGGATGGAAGGTGTGTCCGTGAATGGTATGGAAGGGATGAGGGGCATGGGGGACATGAAAGGGATGCCGATGGAGGGAGCGCCACCCATGAAGGGCGTGGAACCTATGCCAGGCATGTCCGACGCTCCGTCCGATGCTGTGGCTGTTCCAGCTGTGGCAAGACAGTTGATCGGCGTCCGCAGTGTCCCGGCCGTCCACGCGACGCTGGAGGAAGAGATCCGGACGATTGGCACGGTCGGCTACGACGAGCGAGGCTTTACGCAAGTCACGCTGAGAACTTCTGGGTGGGTACGAGAGGTCTTCGTCAATTCGGTCGGCAGGCCGGTGCGGAAAGGCGAGCCACTCTTCACTTTCTACTCGCCGGATCTCTTGGCTACGCAGGATGAGTATCTCCTAGCCGTGAAAACGCAGGCGCAACTGGCGGCGAGCCCGCTCGACGACGCGAAAGCCAACGCTGCTGCACTCGTGGCGAGCGCGCGGGAGCGTTTGCGACTGTGGGATTTGACCGATGAACAAATTGCAGCGTTGGAGCGTCGAGGCAAAGCGGAGCCGGTGCTCACGGTCTATGCACCTTCTACCGGGATCGTCCTCACGCGAGAAGCCTTACCGGGCAAGTATGTGGAGCCGGGCATCACCCTGTACGAGCTGGCCGACCTGTCCACGGTCTGGATCTACGCCGACATCTATGAGTCCGAGGTCGCGGCGGTGAAGCTCAACCAACCGGTCTCGGTCACGTTCGCCTCTTATCCAGCAGAAATCTTTCGCGGCAACGTGGCCTATGTGTACCCGTCGTTGAATACGGAATCCCGCACGGTGCGCGTGCGGTTGGAATTGCCGAATCCTAAGCTGAAGCTGAAGCCCGGCATGTACGGGAACGTCATCGTACAGACGAGTGTGGTCCATACCTTGGTTGTGCCGAAGGAGGCGGTTCTGGAGACGGGGCTTCGTCATCTCGTTTTCTTGGATCGGGGGCAAAGCCGGTATGAACCGGCGGCAGTCAAGCTGGGGCGTCGGGGCCAGGACGATGTGGAAGTGCTGGAGGGACTCAAGGAAGGAGATCGCATCGTCACCTCGGCCAATTTTTTGTTGGACGCAGAGAGCAAGTTGGCCTCGGCCTCAAGCATGCAGGGCATGATGGGCCGGATCGGCATGGCCGATTGGCAGATGCGCGGCGCGTATGAAGGCAAGATGGAAGACATGCCGGGCATGGAGATGGGGAGCCAGAAGGGGATGACTGTGGCCGAGACCCGTCAGATGAACGGACTCACGCTCTCTCTCTCAACGGTGTCGAAACAACCCAAGGCCGGTGACGTGCTGCTCAGGCTCAAGCTGACTGATCAGGCCGGTAAGCCAGTGACCAATGCGCAGGTCGTGTTTGTCTATACGATGCCGATGCCAGGGATGGTCGACTCCAAGGCGCCGGCGCGTCATACCAAGGATGGGCTCTATGAAGGCACGGTGAGGTTCGGCATGGGTGGCACCTGGCTAGTGACGGTCAACCTGACGGTCCTAGGGCGACCGCCTGTTGCTGCAAAGTTTCAGTTCTCAGTTGCCGACGGGGGCATGTAATCCATCATGATTGCACGACTCATTGAAGGAAGCGCCCGCAATCCGATTCTGATCATCCTCTGTGTCTTGTTGCTGGCGGCCTGGGGAGCCTGGGCGGTCTTGCAGGTTCCGCTGGATGCGATCCCGGATCTGTCCGATGTCCAGGTGATCATCTACAGCGAGTGGCCAGGGCGCAGCCCCACCCTCATTGAAGATCAGATCACTTATCCGGTTGTGACCTCTCTACTCGCAGGACCCAGGGTCAAACGGGTCCGAGGGGTCTCGGAATACGGGGTCTCGTATGTGTATGTGATCTTCGAAGACCGAACCGATCTCTACTGGGCAAGAAGTCGTGTCCTCGAATATCTCCAGAAGCTCACCGGAAAACTTCCGGCTGGCGTCACGCCGACGCTGGGTCCCGATGCCACCGGTGTCGGGTGGGTCTACCAGTACGCCTTGGTGGACGAGTCTGGGACGCATGACCTGGCGCAACTCCGGAGTTTCCAAGATTGGTACCTGCGCTACCAACTGGAAAGTGTGCCAGGAGTGGCAGAAGTATCGGCGGTTGGCGGGTTCGTCAAACAGTATCAAATCGAAGTGGACCCGAACACATTGGTTGCATACCGGTTACCGATCAAGACGATCATTGAAGCGGTTCGGAACAGCAATGCGGAGGTGAGCGGTCGTGTCTTAGAAATGGCCGGCACGGAATACGTGATTCGAGGGCGTGGGTACCTGCGCTCAATTGAGGATATTGAATTGATTCCCGTCGGGACAGATGGCCGTGGCACGCCTATCTTGATTCGAGATATCGCCCATGTCCAAGTCGGGCCGGACCAGCGTCGAGGCATCGCCGAGTTAGACGGCAAGGGCCAGACGGTGGGCGGCATCGTCATCATGCGGGCCGGAGAGAACGCACTCGCTGTGATCGAGCGGATCAAGGCTCGGCTGGACGAGATCACACCAGCGCTGCCTCAAGGTGTGCGCATCATTCCCACCTATGACCGATCGGATCTCATTCATCGGGCCATCGCCGTGCTCCGCGAGAAGCTTGTGGAAGAAAGCGTCATCGTCAGTCTGGTCGCCGTGCTGTTTCTGTTCCATCTACGCAGTGCGTTGGTGGCTATCCTCATTCTGCCCGTAGCGGTACTGCTCGCCTTTATCCCAATGGCCTACTTGAAGATCACGTCCAACATCATGTCGCTCGGTGGGATTGCCATTGCCATCGGCGCGATGGTCGATGCCGCCATTGTGATGGTGGAGAACGCGCATAAGCGCCTGGAACAAACGCCGAATGCAGATCGGGCCGAGACCATCATCGCAGCGGCCACAGAAGTCGGCCGTCCCTTGTTCTTCTCGCTGCTGGTGATTGCCGTGTCGTTCCTGCCGATATTTGCCCTGGAAGCACAGGAAGGCCGATTGTTTACACCGTTAGCGTACACCAAGACGTTTGCGATGCTCTCTGCCACCGTGCTTTCCGTGACCTTGGCTCCGGTGCTGATGGTCCTCCTCATCCGGGGGCGCATCCGAGCGGAATCCAAGAATCCGTTGAGCCGGCTGCTAATCTTTTTATATCGGCCTCTCCTCTCGGGCGCGCTGCGCGTCCGGTGGGTGACGCTCGGGCTGGCAGTGGCGGCAGTCGGACTCACGGTGCCGGTGTTCATGCGCCTGGGGGCGGAATTCATGCCGCCGCTGAACGAGGGGACGATTCTATACATGCCGACCACCGTCCCCGGCCTCTCAATTCCTGAATCGGCCAAGGTGTTGCAGATCCAGGATCAGTTGCTCACGACTTTTCCGGAAGTGGAACGAGTGTTCGGCAAGATGGGGAAAGCGCCAACTGCGACTGACCCGGCCTTTGTCGGAATGGCCGAGATCACGGTCATGCTCAAACCAGAAGCACAATGGCGACCCGGGATGACCTGGGACCGGCTATTGGATGAAATGGATGCCAAGCTGCGCATTCCCGGTTTCCCGAACATCTGGTGGATGCCGATCCAGACCCGCACCGAGATGATCACGACCGGTGTTCGGAGTCCCGTCGGAATTAAAGTCCTGGGGTCTGATCTGAAGATGATTGAGAAAATCGGAGTGGACATCGAGCAGGTCTTGGCGACCGTGCCGGGTACGAAAAGCGCGTTTGCCGAACGGCTGAATGAAGGCTATTACCTCGATCTGATTGTGAATCGGCGTGAGGCGGCCCGCTATGGCCTGACGGTGGGAGCTGTGCAAGCGGTGATCACCTCGGCCATCGGGGGAGAAACCGTGACGACCACGGTTGAGGGGCGGGAGCGGTATCCGGTCAACGTCCGCTACAAGCGCGAGCTGCGCGACGACCCGGACCGACTCAAACGGGTTCTGATCCCGACTCCGACTGGGGCACAGATTCCACTTGGACAAATCGCGGAGGTGGTGATTACGCAGGGGCCGCCTTCGATCGCCGATGAGGGCGGGTCGCTGGCTGGTTTAGTATCGATCGCGGTCAGTGGGCGCGACTTGCGCGGGTATGTTCAAGAGGCCCAGCGCATGGTTCGAGAACGAGTCACGCTCCCGTCCGGGTATCGGCTGGTCTGGACCGGCCAATACGAGCATCTGGTGCGGGCCGAAGAACGATTGAAGCTGGTTATCCCTGTGACCCTGGCTGTGATCCTCTTGCTCCTGTACCTCAATTTCCGATCGCTCGCGAAATCGCTCATCGTGCTCTTGTCCGTCCCCTTCGCGGCAATCGGAGCGATCTGGTATCTCGATTATCTGGGCTACCACCTCAGCGTAGCGGTCTGGGCGGGGATTATCGCCCTGACCGGCGTGGCAGCGGAAACGGGCGTGGTCATGCTCGTCTATCTCGACGAAGCCTATGAGCGGCGCATCCGCGAAGGCCGCATGGTGACGGCTCACGACCTGCACGACGCCATCATGGAAGGAGCGGTTCAGCGTGTGCGGCCCAAGATGATGACGGTGGCCGCCATCATGGGCGGCTTGCTCCCCATTATGTGGACCACCGGTACGGGCGCCGACGTCATGAAACGAATCGCCGCGCCGATGATCGGCGGCATGGTCAGTTCAACGATCCTCACGCTGCTGGTGATCCCCGTTCTCTATACCTTATGGCGGGGGTTGCAGCCAAAGTCCGAGGCATACCCGTCGGACAGGCCAGCTTAGAACGTGAGGACCTGATAGTCTTGCGCCACCAGCTTTTTGAAGCTGGGATGTCCCTCGAAATCCCCTGCCAGCTTCACCCCGCAGGCTACGACTTTGTCCTTTACCCCAAAGGCCCCGGCGCAAAACTCACACGCGCCGCTGATCCGATCTTTCACCGCCACGTAGAGCCCGTGGGCCATGTGATCGGGCTTCTCAAGCTCCGGAATCCACTTGGGCCCGGCCCCATCGAAAATGAGCTGAACATCGTCATGGCCGTCCTTGAACTCCTTCACGGCTTCCAGCGCATTCACGACGCGCCCCAGCCCTTCATGGGTTTCCGTATCGGCCAGAACAACGATCGCTATTTTTGACATGCTGCACTCCTTTCGTAACGAACAGGTGAATAACGAGAACGATCTCCGCTTCATGAGCGGGGGGAGCCGCTTCATGCCGCGACGGTCGCGCACTCTACCGTATGCCTCCCCAGAGGATCTGTGGGCTGGATTACAAGTGAGCCGATGAATATTTCGGGAACACGTAAGGCGCCTTACAGAAGATCGGCGGGACTGCGCATAGGATCGCGTTCAGGATGCAAACATATCTCTCACTCACAAGGAGGTGCGCCATGACCTGCAAGAGATGCGATGGCCTGATGGTCAGTGAGCGGATTTGCGACCTTCAGGGGATGAGCAGCGATCTCTGTGCGGACGGATATCGCTGCCTGCTCTGCGGCAACATTGTCGACGCGGCGATTCTCGAAAATAGACGGCGTTCGACGGCCGCGATCGAGCCCCTCACGGGTTCCAGTCCTTACATGCCACGGCTCGTGACGGCATGAGCTGTCACGGACACATTGAGGAGGTGGTGTATGACAGCCCAAGGCGATCCGGTCATGGCGTTGCGCCTTCAACTTCACGAATTGCCCTGTCCGGCCTGCGGCGGTCACGAGCTGGTTCCGATGCTCCAGTGCGATTACTACCCGGACGGATGTCTCTGGATCGTGCGATGCCATGCGTGTCGGACGCAATATCATCTCGACCATCGAAGTGTGCCGGTATACGGATAATAGGAGTGTATAGGCTGAAGAATAAGAATCTCACATATCGAGAGAGGGGGTGAACATATGCCACTTGCACAACTGAAAGGGCTCAGTGGGTTTCTCAGCGCGGAACAGAAAGTCGAGCTGATTCGGAAGGTCACGGACGCGATCGTGTCGGTTGAAGGAGAAGGGTTGCGGCCCGTCACGTGGGTCATCATCGAGGACGTTCCGTCAGGTCAGTGGGGTGTCGGCGGTGCTCCCGTCACGACCGATACTTTGAAGAAGATGGCTGCGCAGGGGAAGTAAAGGACATTCATCGCACAACACAAGAAGGAGGACGAACATGCAGTTCCCAATTCATACGAAGGAAACGGCTCCGGAAGCGTCGCGTGCGACGCTCGCAACCATGGAGAAAAAATACGGCTTTCTTCCCAACTTATTCGGTGTGCTGGCCGAGTCACCCACTGCGGTCCAAGCGTACGCGGCCATCAACAAGGCCCTTGAGCAGAGTGCCCTCTCGCCGGTCGAGCAGCAGGTCGTGACCCTCGTGGTCAGCGCCACGAACGACTGTACCTACTGCGTGGGAGCCCATTCCACGGTGGCTCAGATGGTCCGCATGCCCGAGGATGTGCTTGACACCCTGCGAGCGCAGCGCCCGCTTTCCGACCGGAAACTCAACGCGCTTCGCACGTTGGTGCTGTCCATTCTGCATCATCGCGGCTGGGTACCGGAGGACGATCTGGAGTTCTTCGCGGCGGCAGGATACGAACAGCGGCACCTGTTAGACGTGCTGACTATCGTGGCGCTCAAGACCCTGAGTAACTACGTGAATCACATCGCCCATACCCCGCTTGATCCTCAATTTTCAGCGCAAGCGTGGAAGGCTCAGGCCAAGACTGTCGGCTGATACGCGTGCGTCGCTGTGCAGGGACCAGGAACGAGCTGAAAAGAAACCAAGCCTTTGCGGACCATTGCCGCGCCGGTGTCGAGATGGGATGGTCAGAGATCCGGTTTCGTCTTCTTGATCCCGAGCGATTGAATGCGGGATGCGAGCGTCGTCGGCTTCATGCCCAGCAATTCCGCCGCGCCATCTTCGCCGAAAATCCTGCCTTTGGTCAGCCGGAGCGCCGCCAGAATGTTCTCCCGTTCCTGGCGTTTGAGGTCGTCTCGTGTGGCCACTTTCGCCGGCAAGGAAGTAGAAAGTGAGGGAGGCCTGACGGGCGTGGGTGCTGACGGGAGGTGAATCTGCAGGGCCCTGCCTTGGGAAAGGATGACCGCGCGTTCAAGGACATTCTGAAGTTCACGCACATTACCGGGCCAATTGTGAGCAGCCAGCTGATTGAGCACGGCCTGCGTGATCCGTGGCGCCCGTCGATTCATCCGCCGGGCACTCTGAGCGACGAAATGTAACGCGAGCTTCGGAATGTCGTCACGGCGTTCGCGCAGCGGGGGAATGTGGACAGGAAAGACACTGAGGCGATAGTAGAGATCCTGACGAAACCGTCCTGCGTCAACCTCGCGTTTGAGGTCTCGATTGGTGGCGGCGACGATGCGGACATCCACCTGACGGGTTCGGGTATCGCCCACACGCTCGAACTCTCCTTCCTGGAGTATCCGCAGCAACTTCGCTTGCATCGCCAAGGGGATTTCTCCGATTTCGTCGAGAAAAATGGTCCCTCGATCGGCGAGCTCGAATCGTCCAGGCCGGTCCCCCAGGGCGCCGGTGAAAGCGCCTTTGATATGGCCGAAGAATTCACTTTCAAACAGCGCGTCAGGCACGGCGCTGCAATTCACCTTGATCAAGGCTCGTCCTTTGCGCGAGCTCCGCTCATGGATAGCCCTGGCTACCAGTTCCTTGCCCGTGCCGCTCTCTCCGGTAATCAGCACCGCGGCATCGGTCGGCGCCACGAGCTGGACCTGGCGTAGTACGTGCTGGAGCGCCTGGCTCTCTCCGACGAATTCTCCCATCCCGAGCGCGGCAGTGACTTCTTCCCGGAGGTAGAGATTTTCTTCCTCCAAGCGCGCACGCAGCAGATCGATCTCCTCCCGAGCCCTGGCATTCGCGATGCTCACTGCCGCATAGTCGGCGAAGATGCGCAACCACTCGAAGGCTTCCTCGTTAAGCAAGCTGCGGTCGAAGAGTCCTAGTACTCCGAGAATCTCGTCCCGGAAGATCAGGGGCTGGGCCGCGAAGGTCCGGATCCCCTCACGCGCAAACCAAGCAGGGTCGGCGATCCACTCTTCATCGCCCCGGACTCCGGCGAGCCAGAGCGCATCGCCAGTCAAAGCGACACGGCCGATCTTGCGCTCGCCGATCGGAAACCGGTGGAAGCCTCCATCAACGCGGCTGTAGTCGGTCTGTTTATCGTTCGGCACGCCGGCACTCGCGACAAGGTGGAGGGACTTCGTGGTGTCCGTCTGTTCTTCTACGCCCCGACACAAAGGGCAGGCGCGGTTGGGGATCGCAAGCCAGATGCGCGTCAGAACGGTGTTCGGGCATTGTGCGATGCCATCAGTGATGGTTCGTAATACCTCTTGAAGCGCTCCTTGACGAGCGGTGGCCACCATGACCTGAGGAAGTTGGTGGGGATTCATGGCATTCACACTACGATATTCCGTTCCGCGACGCAACGAAGAATCGTAGATTGCGAATAATCGTAGCGTTCGATTGACGTGATGAATTTAACAAGCAGCCGTTTATCAAAGGTTTAGAGTTTCATGCTCCATGGCACAGCTTCTGCTGAACAGGAGAATCAATCGCGCGAGTGAAGCGCGGGCAACTCTCACTGTTCAAGGAGGTTCTCATGAATCGCATCGCACAACTGGATCCACAGACTGCAACCGGCGCAACTAAAAGTCTCTTCGATGGCGTGCAGGGGAAACTTGGTGTCGTGCCCAACCTCATTCGGGTCCTGGGCAACGCGCCGGCTGCGCTCAAGGGATATCTCAACTTCAGCGCGGCTCTATCGGACGGAAGCTTTACCCCAAAAGTCCGTGAGCAGGTCGCCCTGACAGTTGCTGAAACCAATCAATGCGCCTACTGCCTCAGTGCGCACTCGTTTCTTGCCGGCAAGCTTGGACTGACCCAGCAGGACCTGACCGATGCCCGGCAGGCCAATGCGGCTGATCCGCGAACCGATGCCATCCTCAAGCTGGCGCACAGCATCGTGGTACAGCGGGGCGAACTGGGAGCGACGGGCCTCGATCAGGCACGTCGTGCGGGGCTAACCGACGGCGAGATCGTCGAGACGGTGGCCCATGTCGCGCTGAACATTTACAGCAATTACATCAACCACATCGCCGGGACGGTCATCGATTTTCCGGAGGTCACGCTTGCACCGGGGTGCGCCGCATCTTCTTGCGCCTGCGGCTAGAGGCGAAAGACCAGTGGGGTTTCAGGAAATACACCCTCATGAACTCATAAGAAAGGACACCATCATGACCATGTTCATTCGTTCAATCGTCGCGTCACTCACTGCCGTTGTCGTCAGCCTTCCCCTGGCGTCGTCCTTGTACGCACAGGACCAAAAACCAACCGTGTCGCATTATGCCGGACCGCGTGAGGATGCGCCGGTTCCTCGCCCCGGCCTGACGCCGAAAAAAGGCCGGGTGGCCGTGGTCGTCACCGACCCGCAAAACGATTTTCTCAGCCCCAAGGGGGTTGCATGGGGCGTGGTCGGCCAAAGCGTGCAGGAGAACAAGACGGTCGAGAATATCGAGAGTCTCTTCAAGGCCGCCAAGAGCGCCGGTGTGCCGGTCTTTGTCAGCCCGCACTACTACTATGCGCACGACCATCAGTGGAAGTTCGGCGGGGCGCTCGAAGTGCTTATGCACAACATCGGCATGTTCGATCGCAAGGGATCTCTGACTCAGGAGGGCTTTGCCGGGTCGGGCGCTGACTGGCTCGACCGGTACAAGCCGTATATCGAGGATGGCCGGACAGTGGTCACGAGCCCGCACAAGGTCTTCGGCCCCGAGTCTAACGACCTTATCTTGCAGTTGCGCAAGGCCGACATCAGCCAGGTGATCCTCGCCGGGATGTCGGCGAATCTCTGCACGGAGTCGCACATGCGCGAACTGATCGAGCAAGGGTTTGAAGTCGTGGTGGTCACCGATGCCACGGCCGCTGCCAAACTGCCCGGATTTGACGGCTATGAAGCGGCCTTCGTGAACTTCCGATTAATAGCGAGTGACGTATGGAGCACAGCTCAGACGGTCAAGACCCTCTCGGCGCTCAAGTAATGATTCGTACCAATAGTCTCACGATCTCTAACAAGGAGGACCTATGAAAACAGCCATCATTATCATGTCCGATCCGAAGAGCGGCTCGGAGGAAGCGCTCGGGCGAGTCTTTAACGCGCTGGCGCTCGCATCCGAAAGCAAACAGAAGGGGGATGAGGTGGCCGTGGTGTTCAACGGCGCCGGCACGCGGTGGCCGGCTGAGTTGACCAAGCTTTCGCATCCGGCCAACGGGCTCTACAATTCGGTTCGCGACGTCGTGCAGGGCGCCTCCTGCGGATGCGCGGATGTCTTTGGAGCCAAAGACGGCGTGGAATCGTGCGGTGTGCCACTGAAGAAAGACAATGCCCTGGCCGGAACGTCCGGCCTCTTGAGTCTGCGCCGGTATGTGGCGGACGGGTGGCAGACGATCGTATTTTGAGCCTCGCTCATTGAGGCGGCCAGGAGCGGACTCCTGGCCGCCAGGGGGCTGACGGCCTGCGAGGGGAAAAACGATGGCAACGAAATATCTCGATCTGACATTTACGGATTCGGTGTGCCGCGCGCAGAAGCAGTATTATGGGCACACGGGTGCGATCACCGGCGCACCCGAACGGGACCCGCTCGGCCAGGCCGAGGCCGAGTTCATTGCGGCGCGAGACAGCTTCTACCTGGGGTCCATCAGCGAAAGCGGATGGCCCTACATCCAGCACCGCGGGGGGCCTCAGGGTTTTTTGCGAGTCATCGACGAAACGACCCTGGCGTTCGCCGATTACAAGGGAAATCGGCAATTGCTCACGACCGGCAACGTCTCCGTGAACGATCGCGTTGCGCTGTTTCTCATGGACTACAAGAACCGCGAGCGGCTGAAAATCCTTGGTCATGCCCGCGTCGAGGACGCCCGTGTCCATTCGGAACTCGTCGCGCAGATCGCCGATTCGAAGATGCGGTCGAGCGTGGAGCGGCTGGTCTTCATCGACGTCGTCTCGTTCGACTGGAATTGTCCGAAGTACATCACCCCACGGTACTCGGCAGAAGAGGTCAACGAGCTTGTGGGTCAGATGAAGACAAGGATTGCCGAGCTCGAGGCGCAACTGCGCGCCCATCACAAATGATCGGTTCCGGCGCGACAGCCCGCTTGTTATCCGGGCAGGCTTGGCATGCACAGGTTCCGGCATGCGCACACACCCGCGAATCAGAACAGGAGAGGTGAACCATGGAGACGATTTCTCGCAGACGATTTTTGCAACTGGCGGCGGCGACCGGCGGCACACTGGCGTTCGGCGATCTGGCCGCGCAGGTGTTGGGACTGTCATCCGGAACACGCGTCGTTTACGCGGGCGAACCGATCAAGATCGGCATGCTCGACCCGCTGTCCAGCCCCTACAACACCTCCTCGATCCACGACGTACATGGGGCCAACGTAGCCGTGGATCTCTTCAATAAGAGCGGCGGCGTACTGGGGCGTTCGGTGGCGATCCTGGAAGCCGACGACGCCTCGAACGTCCAGACCGCATTGAAAGCCGCCACAAAGTTTATCAAGGAAGACCGCGTGGATGTCCTCATGGGCACCTTCAATGGAGAGGTCGCGCTCGCCGTTTCTGACCTAGCCAAGAAGGAGAACAAGCTCTTCATGGTGACCGGCGCGCATGTGCCGGAGTTGACGGGTCCGGGGTGCAACTCGCACACGTTCGTCTTCATGCCGAGTGCCAGGATGTTGTCCGGGGCCGTCACGCCCCATCTCGTGAAGACCTACGGGAATCGCTGGTTTATGATCACGGCCGAGACGATGGACGGCCGGGCAGCAGAGCAGGCCATGGCCGAAGCCCTCCTGGCCGAGGGTGGCGAAGTGCTCGGCTCGGTCAGCACGCCCTTTGGGGCAACCGACTTCACGACTGCGCTGGCTCAAGCCAAAACTGTGAAACCCAGCGCCGTCATCCTGAATCTCTACGGCTGGGATCTCGTTCATGCGCTGAAGGCCTATACAGCGTCGAGGTTGGCCAAGGAGCAGATCGGAGTGGGCGGGATGATCGGCGGCGAGCAAATCGGCCGTCCGCTTGGCTATGCCAACAACGCGGGGATCTGGGGGTTGATCTGGGACCCGAAGATCAACAGCGAGAGCTCCCGGCGGTTCATTCAGGGCGTGATCGACAAGTACCATCATACCCCCACCTCGCGCTGCTACCACGGTTATGCTGCGATGACGCAGATTCTGGAGGCGGTCCAACGGGCCGGCGCGACCGACACGCAGGCGGTCATCAAGGCGTTGGAGGGCCATGAGTTCGACGGGCTGAAGGAGGGGCGCTCCTACTTCCGCGCCTCGGATCACCAGCATGTGCAGGACGTGCTCGTGGGGAAAGCCTATGGCAAGGAGCTGGGCCTGGGCCATTACCAACTGCTGGCCACGATTCCAGGCGACTCGGTGGCGAGCCCACCTGATCGATCTCAATGTCGGCGTTCGTGAGCGCTCGCGATGACCATGTGTCGGGAACACAAAGGAGGATCGAACATGACCACATTACTGCCACGACAGAATCAACTGCGGAATCCCCTGAGGTTTTTCACTGAGTTGTTGGAGCAACCGGCCTGGGTCGCGGGCTGGGTTTTTGCCTTGATGGTGATCAATATGGCCAGCCTCGCATTCTGGAGCGAACCGTTAGCGAAACTCATCCTGGTCGCCTTCATGCTGTCGGCCATGCTGATGATGGGGCTCTACGCGGTATTCGGTTTCGAACGGATCCTCGGCGTGGGACACGTATTCTGGATTCCCTTACTGGGGTATCTCATCGTTCACCTTCAACAGATCGAAGGGCTGTTCGCTGGTTATCTCATCGTGCTGTCCCTCGCGATTGGGATTTCGTTGCTCTTCGATATCCGCGATGTGTGGATCTATTTGTCATCTAAACGGGCGCAGCACTAAATTGTTGTTTGACGCCATTCAAGAAAGGAGCGTCGCGATCATGGCACATTTTTCGAGAGCCATCTTGGGCTATACGACTCATGGGCAAGGCAGCGAGAAGGTGCTGCTGTTGCACCACTGGATGGGAGACGCCACGAGTTACGACCCGCTGATTCCGTATCTCAACCAGGACCGCTACACCTATGTGTTTGCGGATGTGCGAGGGTATGGATCGTCACAGCATCTTTCGGGCGCCTACAGCGTGGACGAGGTAGCGGCGGACGCGTTTGATCTAGCCGACAGTCTCGGCTGGACCGACTTCCATGTCATCGGTCATTCGATGTCGGGCATGGCTGTGCAACGCATGTTGGTCGATGATTGGATATCCGGCGCGAAGCGGATCACGAGTGCGGTTGGGATTACACCGGTCTCGGCGGATGGGTACCCCGCTGACGAAGGAACCAAGAAATTCCTCTGGGACCTGATTCACCAGCGGGAGCTGTCGGAACAGGGCCTCTTGATGCTGACGGGGCAACGACTTTCCCCTGTTTGGGCGCGTTTGCGAGCGACTCGGCATCTCCAGATCTCTACGAAAGAAGCCGTCCAGGGCTATTACCGCATGTGGTTGAACACCAACTTTTCCGAGGAGGTCCGCAGCGCTAAGATTGGCACGCCGTTGCTGGTGATCGGCGGGCGGCAGGATCTCCTCGGTTTCCAAGCGGAGCATCTGAGAAAAACGTTGGGGGCCTGGTTCGAGAATGCGGAGTTCACCTTCATCACAGATGCCGGTCACTTTCCAATGGATGAGACTCCGGTCTATCTGGCGAGTCTCATTGAGCGATTTCTTGACGCTCATTGCAGTGCCCACCACCAGGAAGAGGCCTCTCGACGCAACGGTTCAGCACTCCCTGTGTGTTAATGATACATCAGTGAAAATTCGTCAAGGTTCCGTGTCGTTATGTGTTCGTGACTGAAGCCCTATCCATGGGAGGTTATCAATGGAACAGTCGAATCAACCCATCGCCCTCATTGTGGGAGGCTCCAGCGGAATCGGTCTTGCCACCGCGAAGCTCTTGTTGGAACAGAACATCCCCATCTCGATTGTCGGCAAGTCGCAAGACAAGCTGGAAACGGCGCTGCGCGAGCTATCGGCGCTTGGGACAGTTGAAGCACTTCAAGCTAACTTGGACACACCGAACGATGTCCAGCGCATTATTGCGTTTGCCGAGAACCACAGCCACTACATCAAATACTTGGTGAATGCGGCGGGTTACTTCAAGCCCACCCCGTTTCTTGATCATACGCCCAAAGACTATGACATCTATCTGAATTTGAATCGCGCTATATTCTTCATTTCACAAGCAGCAGCGAAGAATATGGCGGCACACGGCGGTGGCTCGATCGTACACATTGGATCCATGTGGGCACGACAAGCTATTAAAGCGACGCCGTCCTCTGCCTACTCGATGGCGAAAGCAGGACTGCATGCGCTCACCCAACACATGGCGATGGAGCTGGCCGATCACAACATCCGCGTCAATGCCGTTTCTCCGGCCGTGGTACATACTCCGATTTACCAGGCGTTCATCGAGCCAAGTAAAGTTGAGGAGACATTGTCTTCATTCAACGGCTTTCACCCAATCGGCCGGATTGGGACTCCCGACGATGTGGCAAGAACCATCCAATTTCTCCTGAGTGACGAGGCGGCTTGGGTGACCGGTGCCATTTGGGATGTCGATGGGGGTGTGATGGCGGGACGCAACTAAATCAGTGGCGGGAAAGAAAGATCCTTTTCAGAGTGTCCACTCGCTCATTATCCATAGGTATGGGAATGTGGCTTCAATAATAGGCCCAAATAAGGAGATCATCATGTACGAGAGAAAGAATCTGGACAAGCTCAAACAGCTAGAAAGCAATGCACCCGACGCCATGAAAGCTTTTGTGGCTTTCGACAAGGCTGCGTTGTCCGGCGGCGTGATTCCGCAAAAGTATAAGGAACTGATGGCCGTGGCCGTTGCGTTGACGACGCAATGTCCGTACTGCATCGACATCCACTCAAACAAAGCGCGAGAGGTGGGCGCTTCGGATCAGGAAATTTCTGAAGTTGTGATGATTGCTGCGGCGTTGCGTGCAGGTGCCGCCATCACACACGGCACGCACGCCGTGAAGGGGGGCTGAACGATGGTCATGATTGTACGCGGCTTGCGTAACGCCCCAACTGTGTCACGAATGGGAAGCGGAGCATCATGAAGAGGTTCAAGCAGACCGGCGGACCGAGATGCTCGAGGCCGATCTTCATCCCTGTCTGCCCCAAGGCCGGTTGCGGGCAATAGGTGCCGAACAGGCGATCCCACCAGGGCACGTTGAATCCGTAGTTGCTGTTGGTTTCTCGCACATCCGTCGAATGGTGAATCCGATGCATGTCCGGCGTGACGATGAACCACCGGAGCACCCGATCGAGGGCGACAGGCACTCGAACATTGCCGTGATTGAACAAGGCCGTGCTGTTGAGGACGATCTCGAAGATCATGACCGCAAGCGGAGCCACTCCCAGAACGAGTACTGACAATGCCTTCACCCCCGTCGAGAGGATGATTTCTACCGGGTGAAAGCGTACCCCGCTGGACACATCCAGATCCAGGTCGGAGTGATGCATCATGTGAAATCGCCATAGAATGGGCACGTAATGGAAGACTTGATGCTGCCAATAGATGATGAAATCGAGTGCGACTATCGCCAGGGCGAGTTCGAGCCAGGCCGGCCCTTCGACCCAGTTCAAGAGTCCCCAGCTACGGTCCTGCGCCATCGCCGCCGTTGCCACGACGCCGCCCATAAAAAGCAGCCGAGCGAGAACTGTGTTCAACACCACGATCGTCAGATTGCCGCCCCAACGACAGAGCTTCGACGCCGTCAGCTTCCGCCGCGGCGCCAGCAGTTCCCATGTCGCCATCACGCCGAGGATAGACACGTACGATCCAATCCGAATGAGATCTACGGACTCCATCGATCTACCTCCTCCCGATCACACCAGCTTACAAGGCGAGCATACTCCTGTTTTGGAGAGTCAGAGGCACGAAAAGCTGAATGGATTCGGGCGGGCGGAATTCCCCGAATCAAGAGAGCCGATCGCTCGACTCTTTTTCAGAACTGTAAGCTGCCTCACAGCGAAGTTTCGGCTCGATCAGTAGGATGTGAGCGTGCCACTGTGCCCTGAATCCACACTCGGTCGGGAATATGATGTTCTCGAGTTCTCGAAAGGAGGTTCATCAAGAAACGAGTTGTGAGATGACAGCAGACGGTGAGCCTATTCAGGAAATCGACGAGAGGGTTTCACAACACACGCAGTCATTAAAGGAGAATCATATGAACGTGAAGACAAAGAAGAACGCTGTGGTCCATTCCGCATTATTAGTAGCCTTGAGCCTGGCAGGCGCTCAGGTGGCTGCTGCGGAGCCGAAGGCGCCGGCACTGCCGGCTGGATGGGAAGCGTGCGGAGGGGTTGCCAAGGCCGGCCTGAACGACTGCGCCGTGAGAACCAGTCTCCATGCTTGTGCGGGTATGGCCAAGAGCGACAACGAGGCTGATTCGTATGTGTTCCTGCCAAAGGGATTGTGCACCAAGATTGCAAAAGGCACTGTGCTGTCCGTCACGAAAGAAGACATGGCCAAGATGAAAGAAGAAATGAAGAAAATGTAGGACGGTCATCGATGTCACACTTGGTTGCCACTCCGATCCCGGCTCGCGCCGGGATCGGACTTCGGTCCTATCATTTCCACGAAATAGTGGACACGCCGCCGCCGGTGGCCTGGATGGAGGCTCATCCAGAGAATTATTTCGGCGAAGGAGGCATGGCGCTCCGCATTCTGGAGCGGATTCGAGCCCGATACCCATTAAGTTTCCACGGAGTTGGACTCTCATTGGGTTCCACGGATCCGATCGACCGTGCCCATCTCGGCAAGCTCCACACCTTGATCGATCGGTTCGCCCCAACGTTTGTCTCCGAACATCTGTCCTGGAGTTCCGTAGATGGGCAGTCCTTCAACGAACTGTTGCCACTCCCGTTCACCGAGGGAAGCCTGACCATCGTGTGTGACAAGGTCGACGAAGTCCAAACAATCTTGAAGCGGCCGATGCTCATTGAAAATGTCACTCGGTACCTGACCTGGCGGGATTCCACGATCCCGGAGGGTGAGTTCATGGCCGAAGTCGTCAGGCGAACCGGTTGCGGGATTCTGCTGGATCTCAACAATCTCTATGTCAATGCCGTGAATTTCCACTTGGATCCCGTGAAAGTTCTGGATGCGCTTCCGCACGAGGCGGTGCAAGAGATCCATCTGGCAGGCTTCGATCAGATCGGGCGTGTCCTGCTCGATACACATGGTCAACCCGTCTATCCAGAAGTCTGGAGTCTCTATGAGTGGGCCATTCACCACTTCGGTCCGCGCCCGACTCTGATTGAATGGGATACCAATCTTCCACCGTTATCGCTGTTGGTTGAACAAGCCGTTCAGGCCGATGCCATCTTAGGAGCCCACCATGTCCTCACTGCGTGAACTCCAACACGCGTTCGCTACAGCCATTGCGGGAGGGAAGTCATCTCTTGTCGCGACAGAGATAGTACCGGATAGGATGGCCCGGCGAAGCCTGGCCCTCTATCGGCGACTCATCAGGAACAATTACGTCCACACGCTCAAGATCACCTACCCGGTGCTGCATCAGTTTGTAGGCGACTCCTATTTCCGCACCCTCGCCCGAGGCTACATCAGGCGCTATCCGTCGACCAGCGGCGATCTGTTTCTCTATGGACGACACTTCTCGCTCTTTCTACTTTCACTGAAGGCACCTCGAATCCTCGTAGAATTGACGCGACTGGAATGGGCCTGCCATGAGGTCTATCAGGCAGCGGAGACGCCTCTCTTTACGAAAGAGCCCTGGGAGTCGCTTGCGTCGAGCGACCCCTCCTGCGTGAGCTTCCGCTTCAGTCCGGCCGCGCGATTTCTCCGATGTTCCCTGCCGATCCATCGCCTGTGGCAAGCGCTGCAACCCGATGCCTCATCCGAGGAAGCCGTGGATCTTCCACTGGCGGCTCAGGATACCGGCGTTCTCGTCGTCAGGTCCGAGGGGAAGATTCAGGTCATAGGCCTGAGGGCGCATGAGTACCGTGTGCTTGAAGCGATGGACGATCGAAAGACGGTCGTCGAGATTGAGCAGATTGCAAGTGAATGCGGCCCGCAACGTGATTGCGCCTCCTTTATCGCATCCATGCTGGAGTTAGGAGTGCTTGGCGGTATTGAAATAGGGAGACGGTCATGACGAACGGCTCCGAACTTATTGCGCGGGCGGCCACTCGTGCCGCTTCCATGTATGGTCGATTGGTCTGGGGGCTGGAGGCCTTGCTCCCACTGTTCGACCTGTCCGTCCGTCTCTACCTGGCTTCCATCTTTTGGACGGGCGGGATGGTGAAGCTCGCCAGTTGGATGTCTACCGTGATGCTCTTTACCATGGTGTACGATGTGCCGCTGTTGCCGCCGGAGATTGCAGCGTATCTGGCTACCGCCATCGAGCTCGGTGGGTCGGTCCTGCTGGCGATCGGTTTGGGCGGACGATGGGCGGCCCTCTCGCTGTTCGGACTCAATATTGTGGCCACGATGTCATATGGAGAGTTGTCCGATGCTGCCATGAAAGAAGCCTTCTATTGGGGCATCCTGTTTCTCTACTTCGTCCTACATGGACCGGGGCTCCTCTCAGCGGATGCCCTGTTGCGCTATCTAATTGGGCGAAGGCATGCGACAAGCAGTGCTGGCGAAGCTGTGCTCTCTCGTGGTGGCCTTCGCAGAGAGTAAGACAGAGCGAGAGCATTGGGGAGCCCAGATAGTTCAGGTCATGACCGGGCATCCCATATCCCTTCTATCACCAGACAGTAGAATGGTGAGCTTGCTTTCTGGCGCGATGTTGTCGAACAGACCTATACGAGCATGGGAGCCGTCTAGCGTTGCTTCTGTCAGGGCCCACACTTGCCACCGGCGTGTGCTGTGGGTGATGACCGCGACTGCAGCCGGCTGGCAATCGGCTGGAGTGCTCCGGCTGTGCGGCTCGAGAACAAGTGATCGTTCCTCGGCTTCTTGGCATCAAGGGCGCTGGATTCGATGTGGGCGCGAAGGGCTTCGATGGTGTCGATGTCGCGCCACTGTGGAAGCAACGCCATTTTGAGTCCAAGGGTTGTGGTTTTCTCTTGGGTCAGGGCCGGCACGTGCTCGGTCAACCAAGGAATTTCCGTGAAGAGCTCGTGGGTTGTTCGCGTGAGGCCGAAATAGTATCTGCCATTGGAGGGCACGATTTTGAAGAACGCTAGCATAGAGGGCGGCGCGCAGGCCAGGTACCGATGGAATGGAAGCTGATGTGGTCTAACAGCGAGTGTGGCTCGTTCCAGCTCGTCGAGGATGAAACAGCCGTGCAGCAGAACCACTTTGTCAGGGGTGAGAGGTGGATAGAGTCACATTGTCATCTCGCCGGGGATCGGAGCTTCCCCGAAAACGACCAAGGCCGCCTGAAGCGAGAGGCGGGAGTTGTCAGGTTTCTGAGCGGAAGGCTTGTTGATGATTTATCTCACTACCCTATACCAACGACAGAGGGTATGGGTGGGGATGCCGACCCAGTAGAGAAATCGCAGTCCCCACATCAGGAGGATCGTTGGCAACGGTCCATACTGCTCCCAGCGGCGGAAGGAAGTGGTCACGGTTGCGGTGAGAGCCGCGGTCATTCCCGTTTGCTTGAGTCTCCGTGAGAATTCGATATCCTCCATCAAGGGCATATCGGCGAAGCCTCCCATCTGTTCGAAGATAGAACGACGCACGAACAGGGCCTGATCGCCGGTGGCGATACCGGTCAGTCTGGATCGCCCGTTCATCATTTTGCCAATAATGGTTCCCCACATTGAGGGTCGATCGAATCGGACATCGAAGCGTCCGCCTACCATTCGGCGATCGGTCATCGTCGTCTGGATCATCGCTTGGGCATCGTCTGGAAGCTGCGTGTCGGCATGGAGAAAGAGGAGGATTTCTCCGCCGCTGGCTTTAGCGCCTTCGTTCATCTGACGAGCGCGTCCGGGTGGAGCGGTCACCAGTGATACGGGGCTCAGTGTCAGCGATTGAGTCGTTCGTCTGTACAATTCGACAAGCACAGGAGTCTGATCAAGGCTCCCTCCATCCACTACGATGAGTTCCTCGAAGCCGAGCACGGCGGTGTGCGCCAGTGTGGCCACGATGGTTCGTTCTTCATTCAGTGCGGGGATGATGACGGAAATCGACATCGCCATGACACGCTAGAGGGCTGCGAACCAACTAGGATGGCACGTGAGACTCTCGATGGAATCGAGCGTCACGCGGCACATCCTGTGGCCGCTAGCGGACTGTTTCAGCACCCTGCTTGGAACCTCCATGAGCGGTGTCCTTGCTGGTTGATGATAACCCATTGAGCATCGCATCCAGGTAAGAGGAGGTGCCCGTGCGATTCGCCGGCTCAGTCAGCTTGCCGGCGGATGTTCTGTACGGAAGCAGAGCCAGCGTGAGCAGCCACAGCAAGGTGAACGCCTCAGTAAACGGGTACAGTGTTTGTGTGACAATCAGTACTGGATCGGTGCTCGCCCAGGGCAAGTGCGTGTGTAAACGCGGGTCGAGTCACTCAGGCTATTTCTTGAACACGATATCTCCGTAATACGCTTCAGCGGATTCTCCCGTATTGTCCGTATCCGACATGATAGCGACGCCGGAGATCATCGGGGGCTCTTCGCCGAATGCCTGCTTGTAGTCTTCGTAGACATTGCGTTCCTCGGTGATCCAGGTATTGAGCTTGGCCGGGCCGCTTTCGACCACAATCATCTGCACCTGATCCGTGTACGGATTCTTCACGATAGTTCCCAGCGGCGCCCGGCTCTCCCAGATATAGTTGATAGCGCCCAGCGGCGGATATTGGCCATAGATCAGCTTGGCGGTTTCGTACTTCGCCTTCCCGAAGAGGCCGACCTTCGCACTCTCGTACTGGAAGGTGACGTAGATACGGGCCGGATAATCATCGCCGTCTTTCTTCGCCACGTTGCCGGCCCTCAGGACATTCGAGACTTTCCACTGCCATTGAATGATGGGATACTCCTTCGGGTCGATCAGAATTTCTTTCGTGTACCCCGAAGAGGAGGCCTGACTGGCGGCCTTGACGGCCACGCGATCACCGTCTTTCACGAGCTGGTACGTCGTATGCTGAGGAATTTTGGGAAACGTCAGCGGTTTCCAGCCGCCCGGCCAGGGTCCACCCGCAGCAGCGGTCGAAAAGGGACCAACTTCTATGGTGGCCGAGGATTGGGCTTGGAGCCGGTTCGGATCACCCAGGATCGTCCCGACCAGTACAAAAGACGCGAGACCGACGATCACGGAAGAAATAGACGGTGCCATAGGCTGGATCCTTTTCAAGTGATGACGTGAAACATCGTTGTTCATGGTGCGCTGCTCTATCGCCGCATCCAAGCAAACAATTTGACCAAGAGTTCTTTGGTTCTCTGCGTAAAATGCGCCTTGCGCCACAGGTTCACGACCTTCTTATTGACCTCGGCCTGTGTGGGATAGGGATGAATCGTCCCGGCGATGGTCTTGGCCCCAGCCCCTGCTTTCATGGCGACTGAAAATTCGCTGATCATGTCGCCGGCATGGCTGGCCACGATCGTCGCGCCGAGGATCGTATCGGTCCCCTTTTCAATGTGTACCCGCGCAAACCCTTCGTCTTCCCCGTCCAGAATCGCTCGATCAACCTCGTCCAATTTGTAGGTATAGGTTTCGACGTCGATTCCTTTCTCCTTTGCCTCTTTCTCATACATTCCGACATGGGCAATTTCCGGCTCGGTGAACGTACACCAGGGCATGACCAATGCATCGACATTCGCATACCCGAGGCCAAAAGGATGCGGAAACAGCGCGTTCTGGATGACGATTTGGGCCATGGCATCGGCCGCGTGAGTAAACTTGTAGCGTGAACAGACATCCCCGGCCGCAAAAATCTTGGGGTTCGACGTCTGCAATCTGGCGTTCACCGTGATCCCGTTCTTGTCATAGTCCACTCCCGCCACCTCCAACCCGATCCCTTCCACGTTCGGTGTACGTCCGACCCCGACAAGAATAGCGTCGACGGTCACATCGTACTGCTGGCCATGCGACCCGACCATCAGACGCGTGCCGCCTTCGGTCTTTCCGACCTGCAACTGTTTTCCACAACACAGCAACTTCACTCCATCGCGCACCATCTGTTGCTCGACAATGTCCGCCGCGTCGCGGTCCTCGTTTGGCATGATGCCATGTGCAGCCTCGATCAAATAGACTTGACTTCCAAAGCGGGCGAACGACTGGGCCAGTTCGCATCCGATGGGACCGGCCCCGATCACACCGATTCGCTGTGGCAACTCAGTTAATGAGAAGACGGTTTCGTTCGTAAGATAGCCAGCTTCCTGCAGCCCGGGGGTCGGAGGAGCCGATGCTCGTGCACCGGTGCAGACGGCGGCTTTCACAAACGTCAGGGTCCGATCACCCGCCGGTCCTTCGACTTGGATGGTATCGGGACCGAGAAAGCGCCCGCTGCCGATGTAGATGTCCACGCCCAGCGTGGCATAGCGCTGGACCGAATCGTTCTGGCTGATGCGCGCCCGAAGTTTCCGCATGCGAGCCATGACTGCGCCGAAGTCATATTTCACGCCGGCTGGTATATGAAGACCGAATTCCGCTGCTTTCCGGAGGTCGGCCCAGGCCCTGGCGGCTCGGATCACCCCCTTCGACGGCACACATCCGACATTCAGGCAGTCCCCTCCCATCAGATGCTTTTCGATCAACGCGACTTTGGCTCCCAGGCTTGCCGCAACGACCGCCGTAATGAGTCCAGCCGTGCCGGCTCCGATCACCACCATGTTGTATCGACCGGTCGGCTCAGGGTTGATCCAATTGAGAGGATGCACATTGGCGACGAGCTGCTGGTTATACTCGTCGTTTGGAAGCATCAATGACTGGTCGTGCTCACTCATTCCAACGATCCTTGGGAGAGGCTTTATCATCATTGCGTGAAATCCTTCGTTGTGCATCATCAATCGATGACGCATTCATGATGCTGGTTTGGTCGCAAACTTTTTATAGACGACCGGCACGAGGGCGAGTAGCCCCAAGAGCACAAAGGCGCCGATGACGTTGGGCGATGCGATTTCCTTCAGGGAGTTCATGGTCCCCAGTTGGCGTCCTGCATAGGCATAGACGAACGAACCAGGAATAATGCCGAGCGCGGTGGCTCCGATATAGGTCCCCGCGCTCACGCGGGTCAGTCCTGACACCAAATTGACCACAAAGAACGGAAAGAGTGGAATCAGTCGCAGCGTCAGCAGGTAGCTGAAGGCGTTATTGGCGAAGCCTTCTTGGAACGGTCTCAGCGACTTCCCGAATTTCCGTTCCACGGTATCTCGCAGTAAATACCGCGAGGTCAGAAACGCGACGGTCGCGCCAGTCGTTGCCCCGAGATTCACGAATACCGTTCCAAGGGCGGCACCGAACGCGAACCCTCCGGCCAGCGTAAGAATGACCGCACCCGGCAGCGACAAGCCGGTAACGATCGCATAGGCGACAATGAAGATGCCGACCGCGGCGATATAGTTGGCGTCTGTAAACGCCAAGAGATGATCTCGATTCTCTTTGAGGGCGTTTAACGATAAGAACCGCCCAAGATCGAAATAGAAGAACGCTCCGATGGCCAGTCCGATCATCAGCGCGATGAGGACTTTGCCTGAAGGATGCGCCTTCGTGGAAGGAGCGGGTACTGTGCTCTGATGCAAAGGAGGGATCGGACGGGTCTCGTCATCTTGATGTCCGTCTGCACACTGTGTTCCCATCAACTGGACTCCCTTCGTGTGGCTGCGTAAAATCAGATAGAGGTTCGGCTGCGCTTCAGGCACTCTGGAAGCATCTCCTCTCAATATGACTTCACGATATCTCACTCGTCGTTGAGATTCTGTGAGCCAGTTCACAATGCCATAGATAGAGGGCAGCCAAAAGAAAAGCCTCATAACACACTACGATTCCGCTGCTATTTCACAAGAACGTATAAGTTGGGTTAAGCTCTTTCTCGAAAAAATAGCGCGACCTAAGGACCCTGGCCTCAAGCGATCTATTGCCTCATGGGGGAGAAATCTTTAGACTGTCGTTCTGAACCGGCGGTTGATCCCATGGAACAGCCTTCCTCATCCACGAATAAGCTGTGGTACCTCAAGCACATTCGCTTGTTCGACGGTATCTCTCCGTCTGATATGCACGAGATGGAGAAGATTACCCGTATGGAGGAAGTCAAGAAACGGCAACCTCTCTATCTCCCCGGTGACCCGAGCAGCAGTGTGTACTTGCTGAAAAAGGGGCGCGTCAAAATCGCCAATACGGCGCCCAGCGGGAAAGAGGTGACGTTTGAAATCCTGGAGCCAGGTGAAGTCTTCGGCGAGTTGGAGGTGATGGACGATACCCCCCGATCGACATCGGCCGAGACGCTCGATGACACACTGATCTGCGTGATCCCTCGGAAAGACTTCGATCAGTACCTCGCGATGCATCCGAACGTGACGGTGAAGCTCACCAAGCTCATCGGCCTGCGGCTGCGAAAGATTCAGAGCCGTGTCGAAGATCTCGTCTTTCGCGATGTACCGGCCCGCTTAGCTCGCCTCCTTGTTGAGGTCGGGAAGACTGATGGCGTCGCGGAGAAGCAGGGGATTCGTCTCAAGGCCAAGTTGACCCATCAAGAAATGGCAAACCTGATTGGGTGCAGTCGCGAAACGGTGAGCACCATCATCGGACAGTTTCGGGACCAAGGATTCATTTTTATGGATGGACGGACGATCACCATTCTGAAGCCGGACGCTCTTTCTCGCCTCGCTTCCTGACCATTGTCTTCTGCCCTTCAGTCAGCTGGCTTCTTGCGGGCGATGGGAGCAGACTGTGTTCCCATCGACTGCAAGGACGTAGGCCCGTTGCCCACGATTAAGATCGAGGCTTCAGAAGTTGAAGCGATCGGGTCATACCAAAGACAAAACTGGTTCCCTG
>Ga0315912_10000671_pt1 | contig 55151 bp, 55 predicted proteins | sample VfabasoilMG_FD_204469 | JGI IMG/M metagenome (GOLD analysis project Ga0315912, IMG submission 204469) | Garden soil microbial communities collected in Santa Monica, California, United States - V. faba soil | ecosystem: Environmental > Terrestrial > Soil > Garden | place: USA: California...
GAGTGGTTCCATCGCCAGTGGCGACGCGGCCAGAAGCGGCGCGATCAAGACTACGAATCGTGGAGTTCGCCGAGCCGGGAGAACCCGCATCTCGACCGCACGCTGATCGAGGCCGAGCGCGGGCGTCTTGATCCAGACACGTTCGCGGAGCAGTACGAAGCGCAGTTCCTCGGGCCAGACGCGGAACCCTGCGATGTCTGCCACGGTCCCGATCCGCGCTTGCCGAAGGTCATCTTCTTGCGCAGCGGGGAGGAACTCCCGCGCTGCCCGGAGTGCAATGGCCTCGTGGATGGGGATGGTCAAACGCGAGCGGGCGCGCAGCGCATGATCATCATCCGCGGCACGAAGCGGCCCGTACCTCCGATCGAGCCAGCGGGCTTCGAATCGAGACTCCGATCGCCGCGTTGAATGTGACCCTCCATTGCTCACGAGTGAGGCGACGCGCTCACCAGCGAGCAAGCACAACCGAAGCAATGCCGCCTCCTCCTTTCCTGCCCGAGCTGAGCCCTGATCCGTCTCACGCGGCGCGTGCCGCGCACAACGGAGTCCCCATGACCACCATCGACCAGATCAGCCAGGTACTTTCCGACCACGCCAGTAACGCGATCGACGAAGGGGAGGCGCTCAGGCGCGTGCACGAGATCACGTGCGCGTCGGCCCGCTTTCCCAAGGCGATCTGCATCCTCATCAGCCTCGCGCAGACCGAAATTGAGAACCACCGTACCGTGGTGCGCAGCCACGTCGCGAGCCTGGCCAACGACATGCGGGACCTGGCTGCGGACCTTGAGGCGCGCGGCCCCGACACCCTCTCGACCGCGTGGATCGCGATGCACGTGAACGGGCTGATTGAGGCGAAGGCAAGGCTGACAGCCGAGCGGGAGCGCCTGCGGGAGTTCGAGCAACTACTCGAAGGCTGATCCTGCGCCAACGGGGCCGAGAACTGGAGCCGCCGCGGGGCGGCTTCTGCTCGTGGCGTGTTGTGGGCGCGCGCCTGCGGGGTGAAGCACAAACGAAGCAATCGAATCCCGGCGAGCGTCCTCCCTTCGCGCGCCTCCCGAGCCCTGATGCGTCCATGGCCTGCGCGTGGTGCGGGGGCCGACCGACGAAAGGAAGCAGAGATGGGACGCAAGAAGAAGGACGTGGTCGAGGCCGAGACGCCGACGACCGAATCGAAGACCGATGCTGCGCCGACGCTCCTCTGGAACGAGCGCGGGCAGATCGGATGCACACTCCCCGGACACGCACCCTTCAAGGGCACCGACACGTGGAAGTTCGAGCATTGGAAGAAGATCCCACCCGGCACGCTCAGCGAAGACGGGAAGCCCTTCCGCTGCGAGTCGTGCAGCGCGGGTGAGCGGTCGCCCGCGGGCGCAACCGACGCGGCGGACGCCACCCCGCCCGTCGAGGCCGAACCCGAGGCCCCCAAGAAGAAGGGCAAGAAGGCCAAGGCGGATCTCGCGTTGACGACGTTCTTCGAGCACTTCCTCACGCACTTCGCGGAGTCGGGCAAGTCCGCGGGAACCTGCTTCAGCTACCGGTTGGAGCTGAAGACCGCCACCGATGCGCTCGGCGCGGAAACGAAGCTCGGCGATCTCACGTCCGAACAGGTCGCGGCGTACTTCGGCAGCGACCGGGTGCTGAAGACGCGGTCGGGTCGCGAGAAGAGCCCGCTGAGCATCGCGAAGACGATGCGCGTGTTGCGCCTCGCGCTCGTCTGGGCGCAGGAAAAGGGCTGGATCGAGAAGGCCCCGTTGCCCGAGAACCTCGCAACCCACTGACATCAGCGAACGACGCAGGGGACCGGTGCGCAGCGATGCGTGCCGGTCCTTGCGTGTCGATGGAGGCCACCATGCAGGTGATCGAGGTATTGGCGATCTATGCGACGCAGCTCGAAGCGGACGGCCGGTCGAGGCACACGATCGCGCAAGCGCGGCGGCACGTCGGGTTGCTGGCGCGGTTCATCGGCGACCGAGACATCGGAGAGATCGGCCACGAGGACGTTGCGCGATTCCTCGCCAGCGCGATGGCCATGCGTACGCCCGATGGAAGGGTGAAGCGGCCCACGTCGGTGAACGCTCTGCGGTCGAGCGTGCGGTGCTTCTTCTCGTTCGCCTGCGCCGCTGGCTACACGAGCGTCGATCCGGCGCGGCTCGTACGCCGGGCACGGTGTCCAGCGCCGCAGCCGCAGGGACTCAGCGACGGCGAGGTGGAACGGCTGGTCGGTGCTTTGGCGACGGCCGAGACAGCAGCCGAGAAGCGCGACCGCGCGCTGTTCACGACCATGCTCCGCACGGGCGTCCGGCTCGGTAGCGCCGTGGCGCTCGATGTCCGCGACCTGGACCTCGATGCCGGCGAGCTGCACCTGCGCGTCCTGAAGAACGGCGGACGCGACGTGGTGTTCGTGCCCAAGGACATCCTGGAGCTGCTACGCGATCACCTCGGGTCACGCAGTGAGGGGCCGTTGTTCCCGGCGACAGATGGCGGTCCCCTCGGCGCGCGGCAGACGCACCGGCGGCTCGCGCAGTGGGGTGAGCGGGCTGGCATCGCCGGGTTGCACCCGCACAGGCTCAGGCACGTGTTCGCGCAGCGGCTGTTCCAAAGCACCTCGAACGTGCTGCTCGTGGCACGGGCGCTGTGCCACCGCAGCGTGGCGTCGAGCCAGGTGTACGTGCGCGTCAGCGAGGAGATGGTTAGGAGGGCGGTGGGGGCGTGACTGGTGCGGATCCTGCTAGGCAGGCAGCCGCTTGTCTTTCCGGGAATGCGGTGCAGGATCTGAGCGCGCTCCTTCCCGACACCGAAGCGCTTCAGAGATGGGTGCCACCCCCCCGACGTTCTTCGACGAAATCATCCAGGCCGGCTGGGATCCGCTCAACCCGTCGGCGGACTGCATCGACGCTGCAGCGAGACCACCCATGCCGGAGTACCTCAGTGGAGGAGATCGCGTGGGCATTCACGAGAAGCTGCTCTCGATCGATCTAGTCCGACGGTTCCCATCACTGCGAAAAGGCCATCCGGGAGACAACGAGGCGCGAGCAATTGCAATGCTCGCAGCGTTGCTCGCCATCCGTGCCGCCGGCCGTGATCTGAGTACGCTCACTAAGGAGCAGCTCGCCTCACACCTGGAGGCCATCAGGGAGTGGGACGAGTTTAGGTACAGGCCCGCTCAGGATCGTTTCGAGGCCATCCGCCGTGCCGGGCTGGGCCCGCAGGATGTCCGCGGACGTGAGCGAGAGCTGGAACCGGCGCTGACATTCAACCTGCTGCTTCACGAAAAGGGCTGGACGGACTTCGAAGGGAACCGGGAGGCGGCGATGGAGGCACTCCGGTTGGCAGAGCAGCGAGGGGTGTTGCCCAAGCAGGTTCCGGAAGTCCGCTCGGACCTCGCAGCGTCGAAGATGACCGACGACGATGTCTCGGATCTGATCGGCCTGCTCTTGTCCAAGAACAAGGAGCAGGACCTCTTCCATGTCACGGGGGAGGGCAAGTTTCGCCTCGGCGCGCGAGAAGGACGCGACGCACTGGAGTCCGTTGTCGGAGCGATTGAGCCCGTTCACCAGGAGAACTCGGAGCCACTTCCGGAGGAGTTCGATTCCGCTCCGGACAGCAAACGGACTCCGGCTGACGAGTCAGCAGAGAGAGAACTGGCGGCTCTGGCTCGACAGTGCATCCAGGAGCATCGAGACAGTGCGCCTTCTGATCCGATTGTGGCGCTGGTGGCGGAGAACTTCGAGCGTCTGAAGCGAGGCGAGATATCAGCCCGTGGCTTGGCCGAAGAGGCAGGGGTAGACCGCAAGGCCATCGATCGGGAGTTGGAAACGCTGCGAACAATGCTCGTCAAGCGATTCGGCGGCGACGCTTTCGACTAGCCGACCAGAGAATTCTCTCGGAATTCCTGGGCCAACCATCCTTCCCGAATTCCCGGGAGGGCATGGCTACTACCAACTCTTCAAGCGGCGCTGTTCGGGCGCTTGAGCGTGCGGAGACCCCGTACGTCCTGTTCCCCGACGACCTCTCCATCCAGTTCCAGCTGGAGCCCTCCCAAGCACGGACGGCGATCCGTCTCGGACTCTTCGGGCCGTGGTTCATGGTCCAGGGCAGACCCGCTGTCCTTCGGGACACGCTCAGGGAGCACCTGCGTCTGCGCATGGCGCAGCGATCCGAGCTCGACAAGGAGCTGATTCCAGAGAACCGACTGCGCGACGGCGCTCCCGTCGAACCACCCCTGGAGCCCTGCACCTGAAAGGCGATCCCCTGCCGGCCCGCTGATTAGCGATCAGGGCCAGAGCAGGGGACCGAACTTGCCATGAGCAATTCTAACCAGTCTGACGGCCAGGCCAACGGGGAATCACCGCGCTGCGCCGCTGCTCACGAGTATGCGAAGCGCGGTTGGCGAGTGTTCCCGGTGTACTCCGTCCGCGATGGCGTGTGCTCCTGCGGAAAGCCCGACTGCACCAGCCCCGGAAAGCACCCGCTCACACTCGACGGGTTCAAGTCGGCAACTACCGACCACGCGGTCATCGACGTTTGGTGGAAGCAGCATCCGGACGCAAACGTCGGTATCGCCACCGGCGAGGTGTCCGGCTTCTGGGTCCTCGACGTAGATCCCGGCAAGGGCGGGGCCGACTCGCTGGCCGCCCTCGTGGCTGAGCACGGCCAGCTCCCGTTCACGATGGAGACGGAGACGGGCGGCGGCGGGCGTCACCTTCTATTCGCTGCCGTTCCGGGCCTGCGCAGCGGGACGAAGATCCGTCCCGGCCTCGATGTCCGTGCCGACGGCGGCTACATCGTCGCGCCGCCAAGCCTGCACGCATCCGGAAAGCCGTATGCCTGGAGGTCTGGTTGCGGACCGACCGAAGCTCCGCTCGCCGACGCGTCGCAGTGGCTCCTCGATGTGGTTCGGAGCCCGCGCCCAGCGCCGGGCTTGCTCGATCGAGCGACGGCCTACGTCAATCGCATCCCGCCGTCGAGCGAGGGCTCCAGGAACAGCGATGCGTTCAAGCTCGCCGGACACCTGCGGGCGATGGTCGGCGATTCAGGCCAACGACTGACAGAAGCCGAGATCGCCACGTGCATGGTGTCCTGGAACGTGCGCTGCACCCCGCCGCTGCCAGATCGGGAGCTGCTCCAGTGCATTGAGAGTTCCCGGGTCAACGGGACACCAAGGCCGGACAAGAGTTTTGTCGGTTCCGTCGGTACCCCCCCACACACATTCGAAGACGGCGCACAGCCCCTCCCCCTCCCGGACGAGAAGCCTGGCGTCGCCGCGTTCGACTACGAGTTCCTTCCAAGACGCCTCCAGGCGTGGGTGCGAGACATCGTCGAGCGGATGCAGTGCCCGCCGGACTTCACGTTCGTGGCCGTCGTGGTTGTCATGGCGACGCTAATCGGCAGGAAGGTCGGCATCCGGCCGAAGCAGCTCGACGTGTGGCTGATCATCGTGAACCTCTGGGGAGGGGTGATCGGGCGATCTGGGATCCAGAAGACCCCCGCGCTGGAGGAGTGCCTCAGGCCCCTGAAGCGGCTCGAACGGGAAGCGGAAGAAGCCTTTCAGGCAGACCTTCAGTCCCAGCTCGCTGCGAACATCCTCGCAGCCGAGCGCCGGAAGGAACTGAAGAAGCAGCTCCGAGCGGACCTCGAGGGTGGCGGAGACGGCAAGGAACTCTCGGAGAGGATCGCGAAGGACAGCCCGGATCGACCGCGCCGTGTGCGGTACGTCGTCAACGACTCGACCGTGGAGAAGCTCGGCGAGATCCTGAACGAGAACCACAACGGCGTCCTCGTCTACAGAGACGAGCTGGTCGGATTCCTGCACTCGCTCGACAAGCAAGGTCAGGAGAGCGCACGCGGCTTCTACCTGGAGGCATGGAACGGCGACGGGGACTACACCTACGACCGGATCGGTCGTGGCACCGTCCGCATTGAGGCCGCGATCGTCTCGATTCTGGGCGGGATCCAACCGGGTCCATTGCACGAATACCTGGTCGGAGCCGCGCGCGACGGGAAGGGCGACGACGGCCTGCTCCAGCGCTTCCAGCTACTCGTCTGGCCCGATCCATCGCCCCACTGGGTGAACCACGACCGGGTGCCGGACAAAGAGGCGCAGGACCTCGCCGCAGAGGTGTTCCGGCATCTCCACGAGTTGGAGCCCGACAAGGTGGGAGCCGTGCGGTCGCTCGGGGACTCGATCTCGATTCCATACCTGCGCTTCTCCGAGCACGCGCAGCCGGTGTTCGATGCCTGGAGGCGCGACCTGGAGCTGTACCTGCGCTCAGGCGCGGAGGGCGAGGCGTTCGAGTCATTGCTCGCCAAGTACCGCAAGCTCGTGCCCGCGCTCGCGCTGATCTTCCACCTCGCCGACGGCAACATCGGTCCCGTCGGCCTGGAGTCGCTCGAGCGCGCGATCAAGGCCAGTGAGTACCTGAAAAGTCACGCACGGCGCGTGTACGCGGTCACGCGTAGCCCCGAGATGGCCGCCGCGCGCACGCTGGCCAAGCACCTGCTCAAGCGCGACCTGGAGGGCGAGTTCGCAGCCGGAGCCGTGCTGCGGAAGGGCTGGGCCGGGCTGACGACGCACTCGATCGTCGAGCGCGCCGCAAACGTTCTCGTGGACCTGAACTGGTTGTTCCCGGCGAACTACCAGGGACCAACGGGACGGCCGCGCGAGCGCTTCAGGGTCAACCCGAAGATCTACAAGTGGGCGCCGGGGGGTACCGACGAAACCGATGGAACCCCTTCGAATGCCGGTGATGCGAGACCCGATGCGGCCGAGCCGCCCGACGAAACCGACGAAACGCAGCCCGGCTCCAGGCCCGACGAGGAGGAGCTGTGAACGTCTCCACCGTCACGGCTCAGGCCGCCTCGCGTGGGATCAGGATCGAGGTCTGGAAGGGTCGATTGCACTGTCGCCCCGCGAGCGCGCTGACGCCTGAGCTTCGGGATGCGATCCGCTCGATCAGGCCCGATCTGCTGCGCCTGCTTCCTGACCTCGGTGTCAACCCTCCATCCAAGGGTCCGCGCCCGACGCTCGACCCGATCTACTGGGACTCCGTCGGCTATCCGACCGCATCCCTGACGCCGGTTTCCGAGGAGCGTCCCTGCCGCTGCTGCTTCAGCACACGCTTCTGGCGTCGTGCTGGCAGCGGAACGCAGTGGTTCTGCGAGAGGTGCCACCCGCCGTTGAGCTCGGGGATCGAGGTGCGCGATGCGTGACCTCATCCGATCCCTCCGCTTCACGCCCGCCGAGGGCCGCACCGACGGCCTGGTGGGATACGTGTCGTTCGAGCATGGAATTCTCGTGGTGGACGGCGTCACCGTGCACCAGACGAGGCCGGGCGAGTACGGGCTCACCTTTCCCAAGCGTCGCGATCGCGACGGCGTCGCGCATCCGTACGTGCGCCCCCTCGATCCGGATTTCCGGGACAAGATCACCCAGCAGGTGATCGCCGAGCTTCGGCGGCGGAGGTCGATCCCGTGAACGCGGACCCGCTCTGCATCGACCGCGCCGGCCTCGCGAAGCTGCTCGATGTCTCGGTGCGTCAGCTCTACCGACTTGACGATGCGGGCAAGATCCCGGCCCCGATCGCGCTGGGCTCGTCATGCAAGCGCTGGTCGATCGAGGAAGTGCAGGAATGGATCCGCGCTGGCGGCCCGCCACGTCGCGAGTGGCAGAACCTCAAATCAGCGCTTGCGGCTCCTCGAACCGGTGAGGCAGGACAGCGCTGACACATGGGCGCCGTGTTCAAGCCGGTCGTGACGAAGCCGCTGCCGCCGGGCGCGGTCGTCGTGAACGGCGTCGCCCGGTGGACCTCGACGCGCACCGGATCCTGCAGCGCGCCCGTGCGCACGACGCCGCGCGGGGTCTGCATCGAGATCCAGTCGTCGAAGTACCTCGCGCGCTTCCGCGACGGGCAGGGCGTAGTCCAGACGGTGGCGACCGGCTGCAAGGACGCGACGGCCGCGCGCGCCGTGCTGGCCGACCTGGAGCGCCGAGCCGAGCTGGTGAAGGCCGGGGTCATCACCCCCAGCCAGGACGCCGTCGCGAACCACAGCCGATCCACGATCGAGGGCCACGTCGAGGCGTACCTCTCCTCGCTACAGGCCAAGGGGGTCACCCCGAAGCACCTGAAGGCGGTGGTGCGGCTCCTCCGGGGCGTGCTCGGGGGCTGCCGGTTCCAGAGGCTCGGCGACATCAGGCGCGAGGCGGTGGAGCGCTGGCTCACGGGTCCGGCCAACGCGACCCGCTCGGCCCGGACCCGGAACACCTACCTGAACGCCCTGAAGTGGTTCGCGAACTGGTGCGTGGACACAGAGCGGCTCGTGGCGAGCCCGGTTGGCCGGATCCCGACCGCGGACGAGCACGCCGACCGTCGCCGCCAACCCCGGGCGCTGCTTCCTGACGAGCTGCGGAAGCTCCTGGAGGCCGCTCGCCGCCGCCCGCTGGCCGAGGCGCTCCTGTTCAACCGTGGCTGGCGAAAGAACCAGCCCGGTGCGCGCGTTCGGCCCGAGACCGCCGCGAAGCTGGAGGCGCTCGGCCGCGAGCGAGCGCTCGTCTACAAGACCCTCGTCCTGACCGGCCTGCGTCTCGGCGAGCTGGCGTCGATGCGCGTCTGCGATCTCGTCGGCGACAAGCTCATGCTCGCCGCCAAGAACGAGAAGAACCGGCAAGGCTCGTCAATCCCGCTGCGGGCCGACCTCCGAGACGACCTCGCAGCCTGGGTCGTGGGCAGGGACCGAACAGCTCGACTCTTCAACATCACGCAGGCAGCTCTCAAGGTGTTCGATCGCGACCTGCGGTACGCCGGGATCGAGAAGCGCGACGAGCGCGGGCGCACGGCCTGCATTCACAGCCTGCGACACACCTTCGCCACGCTCTTGAGCAAGGGCGGCGTCCAGCCGCGTGTCGCGCAGTCCGCGATGCGCCACAGCACGATCGACCTGACGATGTCGGTCTACACCGACCCGAGGCTGCTCGATGTCGAGGGCGCGCTTGCGGTGCTGCCTGAGTTGCCGCTCAACGTCGGGGTGTGTGCAGCCTTCCCTGATCCAGAAGGCCCAGGAGAGTCAGCTGTTCTACGCAGAAAGCACTCGGAAAAAGGCGCAGAGCTAGTGGACACTGTCAAGTTTGGCGGCTGTCTCAAGCCCTGGTAATGTATTGAGGCACCCCAGCCGAAAGATGGAGCTACGGCGCGCCCCGCCTGGCTTACAAGAAGGCACGCCAAGATGGCCGCAACCATGTCCACCGAGCTAGACGAACTGAAGGCAGCCTTTGACCGAAAGCGGTCGGAGTGGATCGCCTCTGGACATGAGGGCGAGTGGGTTGTGCTCGGCGCGTCTCAGGGTCCGAGCTTTCATGCCGACTACGAAGGTGCCGTGACGTACGCCGCCAAGACGTACGGACAGAAGTTGTGTCTGATCCAGCAGGTTCTCAAGCAGGACAGGATCGAGAACATTCAGCACGTCTTCTGGGTCGGCAGTGACCGGTAACCCCAAGCTCAAGCATCAAGGGCCATCTGGTGGTCCGCCGACCCTGAAGTTTCAGGGGCAGATCATCAACGGACAGTGCTGGTTTTGGGTTGATGTTGGCAACCCGCTGGCCCCGCGGCCGATCCCAATGAAGCGAGTGCAAGCGCTGATCGACACTGGCGCAACCGCAAGCAGCATCAACCAAGACCTCGCCAAGCTCCTCGGGATTACCGGCCGTGGCAAGAGACAGATCCAAGGGGCCGGCGGCGCGCATGATTGCACGACAGCCCCCGCGCTGATCGGTTTTCAGCTTCCTGGCGGACAGACTGTCGCTAGGTCTGTCGATGTTGCGATCCTCCCGATGGTCGTCCCGCTTCTGTTTGGGATGGCGGAACTTGCGGCCGGTTGCCTAGTTGTTGACGGAGTCAACGGAGTTTGGAGATGGACACTTCCGCCGGGGAGCATCAAGCTCAATCCCGTGCAGCCTCCGACGCCCAAGGCTGGGCCGTAGCTCCTTGCGCCTCGACCAGTCATCGGACGACTTCGCCGCCCGGAGGACCTCCCCCGCGACCGCTCGGTACGCTCGGTTCCGATCAGTGAAGGTCTCCGCTCGCTCGACAACCTTGTCCAGCGTCGCACGCTCGAGGTTGTCACCGGACGCACTCCACTCTGCTTGCCGCGACGTGCATCCCGCCGAGACAGAGAGAAGGGGGACCGGCGGTTTTCAGGCCGCCGGTCCCGAGGGAGAGAGAGCGTCCATCGGGCTTCCCTGGCACTGCACCGCTCGCTTGGCGCAGTACCACCCGAGGGACCTCGGAAGCGATCCTAGCGCGGAACAGCGGACTGCGGGGTGACGAGGTCGTAGGGCTGGGATCCCGGCTACCATCAGCCAGTTGCCCACCTACCTCGATCTGACGGTCCAACTCCAGCACGCCCGCCCCTTGATCTGGCGGCGATTCCTGATCCGGCCCGATGCGACCTTCGCCGACCTGCACGAGGCGATCCAGTGCGCCTGCGGCTGGAAGAACTACCACCTGTACTGCTTCTACGCGAAGGCGATCGGCCCGAACCCGATCGCGGGCGTCCCCGACGAGGACTACCCCGGCATGCCTGACGCCGAGTGTGTGCCCATCAGAACACACTTCGGGCCGTCACGGCGATGTCTGTACCTCTACGACTTCGGGGACGGCTGGGAGCATGAGGTTCGCCTGGAGGGAGCGCAGGAGCTGCCCGAGATCTTCGAACGCAAGCTCCTCGACGGGGAGCGTGCGTTCCCGCCCGAGGACTGCGGCGGGATCAGCGGGTACGAGGAGTGCGTCGCACTGACCCGAGCAGAAAAGCTGACCAAGGCCGAGCAACGTGCGCTCTTGATGCGGATCGGGCGCTGGGATCCGGAGCGCTTCGAGCGCGACAAGGTCGCGCGGCTGTTCGATCGACCGAAGGCGCGCAAGTCAGCGGGCGCGTGACGCGATCCCGCGCGTCCTCACCTCGAACGCGACGTGCTTCACGGCCGCGGCTCTCGCGCGCACGGATCGAAGGTCCTGCGACCAACCTCCGACCCGCGAGGTCCTCGATCACCTCGCTTCTCGGTTTGCATCTGGGTTTGCATGGACGCCAGTCCCGGCCAGGCAGACGGTGGCACGTCCTGGCAAACCTCGCGCTTGGGCGATCCAGCGACCCTCGCGCGACCCCCCCGCAGGAAGCCCCCGGGACGCGGCAAGCTGGTACGCCCGGCGGGATTCGAACCCACGACCTTCGGCTTCGGAGGCCGACGCTCTATCCAGCTGAGCTACGGGCGCCTATGGGGGGCGGCATCCTAGCAGGGATGTGGCCGGGGCCGGCCTCCGGCCGATCACCGAAAAAAAACCCGTTACCTTGACGCATCTCAAAGATTGGACTTACGATTCAGCCGTCACCTTCGGTCAGTCCAGGACACCCCCCACGGGGTGGCTCGACATGAGCTCCCGTACTCCGTCCCCGCACTTCCTACTCCGAGGCCTCGCGGTCCCCGTGGTGAGTTTCGTGGCGATCGGATTCCTGATCGCGCAAGACGTCCTGAGATCGCGCGAACTCCAGGCTACGCCGCCGAGCGATGCACACGATCCGGACAGCGACGGATTGGTGAACGCGCAAGAAGACATCATCGGCTCGAACTCGTTCGAGGCGGACACCGACCACGACGGGCTGACCGACCTCGAAGAGCTCGCTCGCAAGAGTTCGCCGCTCTTCGACACCTCGTTGCCGGCTGTCCCTGGTCTCTCCCTCGGAATGACCGCGCGCGGCGGTGAAGAGGAGGAGGTACACGCGCTGATCGCGATGTACTTGCCCGACGGCAAGCTGCGGAACAAGGACTTCAGGGCCGGGATCCTGATGGGCGGACGAACCGTAGCGTTCTCGCAGGCCTATCTGCTGAACGAAGCCCAGCTCTCGTTCTATCCCGCGCAGGATTCGGTCGCGCGGATCGCATTGCTCGATCTGCCCATCCCGTCCCGATACGTCCTCGCCTTCGGTCAGATGACCATGTTCGCGACGCTCGGGGATGCGGCCGCTGGCGTCGTCCAGACGGCGGACAGCATCCACCTGCTCTCCTTCGGCCAGGAGGTCGTCCTGGAATTCACGAACCCGAGCATCAAGGGCGGGGGCTCCACAACCGCCTCCAGCCAGCCGACAGGCGGCCCGGGCTCTCGAAGCATCGGATCGGTCTACATCCCGTTGCCGATGAGAGGCGGGGTGAGCAACTGGCTCCCGGGTCAGGTCTGCTTCCAGCAGACCGCCCTGATCGGCGTCTCCGGAGCCAAGATCACGCAGGAGGTCACGAGCGCGGAGTGCCAGTTGGGCTGGGACAGCTACTGCCCGGGAACTTGCTCGGCTACGGTCGGAAACACATACACGACGATCGATCCGCTCGCGCTGATCGGTGGCTAACGGACCCTCGGGCCTCATTCTCGAGGTCGGTGGGGCCTCGGAGGGAGGATGAGAGAGTTCGCTGAGTCGGAAGGGAGCCCCACCCGAGCTCGGGGGGCCCCGACCTGCGCCCTGCCGCTCTGGAGGGAACCTCGTCCAACCGGGATTCGTCCAACCCACGACTCCGTGAAGACCGACCCTGATCGCGAACTCGTCGAGGCCTGCCAGCTGGGTGAACCCAGCGGCCTGGATGGAGCATTCCGGCAGCTGTACGAGCAGTTCAAGGATCGCGTCTACAACGTCTGCTACCGGATCACGGGCAATCCGACGGATGCACTCGACGCTTCGCAGGAGACCTTCGGGATCCTCTTCCGCAAGATCGTGGAGTTCCGCTTCGAGTCGAAGTTCTCGAGCTGGGTCTACCGCATCGCGATCAATGCGAGCATCGACCTCAAGCGCCGCACGAGCATGCGCTGGATCGCATCGCTGGACGCACCGGCCGATTCGGGCACGAGCGAGAGTGCGCGCACGGAGATCCGCGACGAACAGACGGAGGCTCCCATGGCCGCTGCCTCGCGCCACGAGCTCGAGTTCGAGATCCAGGGCGCGATCGCCCGCCTCTCGCCGAAGATGCGCGCGATCACCGTGCTGCGCTACGTCGAGAACCTTTCCTACGACGAGATCGCGGAGGTGCTCCAGATCTCGCTCGGAACCGTCAAGTCGCGCCTCTCGCGGGCGCACGAAGCGCTGGATCGTGAGCTGACTCCGGTGCTGGATCGGTACTACCTGAGTTGAGAGAGAGATGAATTCCCCCTGTCGAGATTTCCTGTCGGCGATGCTGGAGACCGCTCCCGAGCGGCCTGCGGCGGCGAGCGCGCTCGGAGCGCATTTCGCCAGCTGCGAATCCTGCCGACAGGCTTTCGAGCGCATGTGCCGGATCCGGCCGGCGCTCGCGAATCTCGCGCGCCTCTCCGCGCCGGCCGCACTCGACGGGCTGGTGGTCGCCGCGACCCAGGCTGGCCAGCGCCAGGAGCGCGCGCTCGCGCACCTGCGCACCGCATTGGCGCCGAGGAAGGGGCGCCAAGAGGTTCCAGCGGGTCTCGATCCCTTCCTCGGAGCCGCCGGCAGCGCGCTCCTCTCCGGCGTCGGGCGCGTCGCGGCTCCGGCCGTGCTCGAGCGCCTCGTCGAGGAGGAATTGCGCGACCCGCAGCAGGCGCTGATGCGGCGCTACGTCTCGCGCCTGCGGCGCATCGACGCGCCCGCTTCGCTGCGGACACGCGTGCAGCAGGTCCTGCGCGCGCCGCGGCGCTCCATGGGCCGCAGGGCCGTGCTCGCGGGCGCGGCACTGGTCGTTCTGTGCGCTGCGATGTGGGGCTGGTGGAGCCTCGAACACGTCAAGCCGCGCCCGAAATTCCAGGTCGTCTTCGTCGATGACCTCAACCAGCTCGACCCACTGGCGCTCGGCATGCTGGCCGGCCTGACCGGCGGCGTGAGCGCGATCAAGGGGATGCCGCGATGATGCGCACCCTCCTGGCAACCGCGCTCGCACTTTGCGAAGCGCTCGCCGCCTGCAGCCCTCCGCCCACGCAGGAGCCGCCGTCGATGCTGGCGCTCACGCAGCAGGGCGGAGCGAACGCCTTCCTCTCGCAGATCGCGGAGGCGCCCTTCCAGACTGCGTACTACGCGCGGCGCCGCGTGTGGCAGACGTTCGAAGGAACGAACGGCTCCGAGACGCTCGAGTACACCGAACGCGTCTGGTCCGACGGCATGGGGCGCTTCAGCGTCACGCCCGAAGATCTCGTCCAGCCTGCGCTTGCGCCGCAGTCCGAACAGGTCTTCCTGCTGATGCAGAAAGCGCGCGAGGGTTTCATCTACAGGCTGCGCGATTTCCGCATCCGGGACCTGGGCTCGTTCCTGTCCGCGTACAGGGTCAAGGACCTGGAAGAGCAGGTCAACGTGGCGGGCAAGGCCTGCGAGCGCCTGCGGATCCGCGCCGCGAGCACGGGCCGCGGCTACTGGGAGATCGACGTCGACCCCACGAACGGGCTGATCCTCGCGACGCACGAGTTCCTCGCGGACGGCACGCTCGTCTCGTCGGTCGAGACGCTCGAGTTCCAGGCCGAGCCCGACCTCAGCGGAGTCGAACTGCACAAGGACCTGCTCGCCGTGCCGTTCACCGAGAGCACGGCCCATCAGGTGCTGGGCTTCACGCCGCTGGGGCCGAACTTCCTGCCGCGCGGTTTCTCGCTGGTGAAGTCCGAGAAGATCTCGCAGGGCACGGACACCTGGGCGCGCTACGCCTACAGCGACGGCGCGGAATCGCTGTTCCTGCTCTACCGCGAGGAACCGAACCAGATCGCGCCGGGCGCGGATCTCGCCGGTCCCTACACGATGAAGATCTTCCGCGCCGGCCGCTGGACCGTCGCCCAGGCTTCGTTCGGCGAGCACCAGATCATCGCGATCGGACGCGAACCCGCGTCGATCCTGCAGCAGATCGTCGAATCCTGTGTACCTTGACTTGGGTACCTTGACCTGGGTGCCTTGAACCCGGCGCGCCGTGAGGGCGCCCGAGGGGAACTTTTTTCCCGCCCCGATTTTCCTCGCGCTGCGGATCTGAGGGGTAGTCTTCGGTGTTCGCGCGCCCCCCGGCCGTCCTCACCAAGCTGCACCGATGAATCAGGATCCGCAAGACGAGTCCTTCCAGGAGACGAACCTCAACTCTCCCGCCTACCGCGAGCGGCTGATGCGCAAGCTCAATTGCCTCATCGCCGTGCTGGAAGTGGCCACGGCCAAGGTCAAGAAGAGCCTGAGCGACCCTGCGGCGGATGTCGAACGCCTCTCGCGCATCCGCACGAACCTGCAGAGCACGCTGGACGTTTGCATGCGCGCGCGCACCGCACTGGAGCGCCGCGAAGCGCTCCCCAAGGAACTCCCCGAGAACCTGTCGCAGGTGATCGAGGAGACGCGCGTCGTCGAGCTGCGCAATCCCGCGCGCCGCAAGACTCGCGGCCCGCGCATGAAGGGCGAGCTGCACGAGGGTGAGCGCACCAAGTTCGCGAGCATGGGCTCGATCCAGAAGACCGAGATCGTCAAGGCCGATCTCGACGAGCTGACGCGCAAGCTGCAGGGCTTCTGAACCCGCGGGCGCCGGGCCTCAGTGGCCCCAGCTGCGCAGGTAGCGGAAGTCGTGGTTGACCGTACGGTCCGAGATCTTGGCGATGATCGGCGGCAGGCGCTTGTACTGGCTCGAGGCTACGCGCCCGGCGATGCGGCGCACGAAATCGCGCGCGAAGCCGGCCGCGACGAGTTCCTCCTCGCCCAGGCGCTGGTCCACCATGCGTTCGAGCAGCGCGTCGGCCTCGGCATAGGTGAAGCCCAGCTCGCCTTCGTCGGTCTGGCCTTCGAACAAGTCTGCGCTGGGCGTCTTCTCGATCACGCGCGCCGGCAATCCGAGGTGCCGCGCGAGCTGGAACACCTGCTGCTTGTAGAGGTCGCCGAGCGGGTTGAGCGCGCTGGCCGAGTCGCCGAACTGCGTCGAGTAGCCCAGCAAGAGCTCGGTCTTGTTGCTCGTGCCGATCACGAGCGCGCGCCACTCGGCCGAGACGTCGTAGAGCACGATCATGCGCGCTCGCGCCATCACGTTTCCGCGCCGCACGCGGTCGGCAATGTCCTGTTGCATCACGTACCCGTCGACCATCGCGCTGATGTCCACCTTGCGCGTCTCGATGCCGAGCGCGGCCACGACCGCCAGCGCGTCGGCCTCGCTCGCGGGGCTCGAGCTCTTGTAGGGCAGGCGCAGGCCGAGCACGTTGCGCGGGCCGAAGGCGCGCGCGCAGAGCGCCGCGCTGACGGCCGAGTCGACTCCGCCCGAGAGGCCGACCAGCACGCGCTGGAACCCGAACTTGCCCACCTCGCTGCGCAGGAAGCGCACCAGCAGTTGCTCGACGAGATCGCACTGGATGTCGAGACGGCTCATGTCTCCGGGACCGATCAGGTGTTCTGCTGCCCGAGGATGCGCCCGAGCTCGCGTTGGACGAGCCAGCCTTTCGCGTCGCGTCGCAGCGGCATCGCGAGTCGCGCGCGGTGCAGGGTCTGGCTCTCGAGCGCGACTTCGAGTCGTCCGGGCTCGAGCGTGGCGAGCGCGGCGGCTTCGCAGCCGAACGGGTCGACCAGGCGCGAGCCGCCGGCGAAGATCACCCCGTCCTCCGAGCCCACGCGGTTGACGTAGACGAGCCAGATCTGGAACACCAGCGCGAGCGCATCCTGCAGGCGACTCCAGGCGCGCACGGAGCGCATGCCCGGCTCCTCGTCCTGGATCACGCCCCGGCCCGGGCTCGCGGACGGGACGATCAGCGCGTCGACGTTCGAGAGGAAGTGCAGGTACCCGGCCTCGACGTGCCACATGTCCTCGCAGATCAAGACGCCGAAGCGGCCGTGCCGGCTCTCGATGACCTGGAACTGCTCGCCGGGGGCGAAGTCGCGCGCGTCGTCGAACATGCCGTAGGTCACGAGAAACACCTTGCGGTGCACGTGCAGCAGCCGGCCGTCCTCGAAGAAACCGTAGGAGTTGTACAGACGTCCGTCGCTGCCGCGCTCGACGAATCCCGCTCCGATCGAGATACCCCGCGAGCGCTGGCAGAGCTCGGCCAGGACCGGGTGTTCGCCCGGCAGCGCGGCCTCGGCCACCTGGTCGCGCAGGAAGTAGCCCGAAAGCGACAGCTCGGGGAAGAGCACCAGATCGATCTTGCGCTTGCGCGCGTTCTCGATCTCCGCGAAGTGCAGTTCGAGGTTCGCGGAGAGATTGCCGAGCGTCGGCTCGATCTGGGCCAGGAGGACGCGGCAGTTCATGGAGCCTTCACCAGGATACCACCTCGGGCGCCTACGCCCGCGCCGAGGCCTCCCAGGCGTCGCGGATCAGCTCTTCGCGCAGTACGCCCTCGGCTTCGGCCTCGAAGGACAGGATCAGGCGGTGGCGCAGTGCCGGCACGATCAGCTGCGCGAGGTCCTCTTCGCTCAAGTGCGCGCGGCCCTGGACCAGCGCGCGCGCCTTGCCCGCGAGCAGGAGCGCCTGGCCGCCGCGGGGACTCGAGCCGTGCGCGACGCAGCGCTTCACGCGCTCGGGCGCTTCCGGACATCCCGGCTGCGTGCGCAGGACCAGGCGCGCGACGCGCGCCAGCAGCGAGGGGCTGACGGGCAGCGCGCGCACCAGTGCGCGCTGTTCCAGCAAGCGTGCGCGCTTCCAGACCGGCTGCAGCGGCGCGGACTCGGCCGTCGTCGTGCGCTCGAGGATCGTGCGCAGCGCCGCCTCGGCGGGCAGCGTCATCACGATCTCGAGCAGGAAGCGGTCGAGCTGTGCCTCGGGCAGCGGGTACGTGCCCTCCATCTCGATCGGGTTCTGCGTGGCGGCGACGAAGAACGGCTCCTCGAGCATGTGCGTCTCGCCGAAGACCGTCACCTGGCGCTCGGCCATGGCCTCGAGCAGCGCCGACTGCGTGCGCGGCGTCGCGCGGTTGAGCTCGTCGGCCAGCACGACGTGCGCGAAAAGCGGCCCGCGCTGGAAGCGGAAGTGCCGGCGGCCGTGTTCGTCCTCCTCGAGCACGCGCGTGCCGACGATGTCCGCCGGCATGAGGTCGGGCGTGAACTGGATGCGCTGGAACGAGAGCTCGAGCGCGGCCGCGAGCGACTTGACGAGCGTCGTCTTGCCCAGGCCCGGCGCGCCCTCGACCAGCACATGTCCGCCGGCGAGCAGGGCCAGGCCCGCCAGCTCGAGCGCCTCGCCCTGGCCGTGGATGCGCGTGTCGAGCGCCGCGCGCAGTGCGGCGAAGGAGCGCGCGAACTCGTCGATGCGCTGCTCGAGCTCCTCGGGCTTCATGCGCACAGCCGATCGATCCACTCGCCGAGTTCCGGCAGGCTGTGGACGCGCGGGGTGGAGTCGCCGCGCGTGCGCTCGTGGTCCACGAGCACCGCGCGCAGCCCGGCGCGGCTGGCGCCGTGGAAGTCCTTCTCGAGGTCGTCGCCCGCGTGCAGCGCCTCGTGCGCGCGCGTTCCCGCGCGTGCGAGCGCGCGGCGGAAGATCTCGGCGTCCGGTTTTTCCGCGCGCTCGAGCGCCGAGCAGAGAACGAAGTCCGTGCGCGCGGAGAGCCCCAGCGCTTCGACGAGCAGCGGCAGCCGGTGGCTCCAGTTCGAAACCAGTCCCACGACCAGACCCCGCGCGCGCAACTGCTCGCACAGCTCGACCGCGCCCGGGAAAAGCTGGAAGGTCGCCGGATCGGAGAAGCGCGCGAACAGGTCGTGCCCCAGCGCGGAGAGGCGCTCGGGCGGGAGCCCCAGCTCCGCGGCGAAGATGCGCTCGATGTAGGCCTCGAACCAGCGGTCGGTGTAGCGCCACGCGCCGGCGATCTCGCGCGGCAGCTCGCGGTGCGCGGTGCGCATGAGTTGGTTCATCCTCTCGGTCGTGACTTCCAGGCCGTGCCGGCGCGCGCACGCGGCGTAGATCTCGAAGCGCGAGGGCTGCTCGCGCACGAGAGTGTTGCCGACGTCGAGAAAGACCGCGCGCAAAGGCATCGAAGGCCACCAGTCTTCCAAATTCCAGCCGCGCTTGGGAGACTCTCTCCCAGGCCACCGCAATGCGCCGCACCCTGCACCTCCACGGTTCACTCGCGCTGATCGCGGCAGCCCTGCTCGCCGCCTGCGCTTCGCCCGGCAACCGCCCGAAGGGTGTCGAGAGCACTCCGGCCGAAGCGCGCGCGGCGATGGAGGCGCGCAACTGGTCGCTCGCCGCCGAGCGCTGGTACGGAATCTTCGCCGCGGACATGGAGCACCAGCCGGAGGCCTGCTCGATGACGGCGCGTGCGATGCTCGAGGACAAGGACCCGCAGAACGCATCGCACGTGCTCGATCTGGGCCTGCGCTTCCATCCCGCCGACCCGGTGCTGCTCGAGCTCAAGGGGATCGCGCTCGCGCGCCTGGGTTTCGGCCGCGCGGCCGCGGACTGCTTCGAACGCGTGGTCGAACTCCAGCCCGACCGCGCGCCGGCCTGGGCCGAACTCGGCCGCGCACGCATGCAGCTCGGCCTCGAGATGGCCGCCGCGCGGGCCTTCAAGAGCGCGCTCGATCTCGAACCCGACAACGCGGGCGTGTGGATCGAACTCGGTCGGGCGCGCGCGCGCGGCAGCGACCCGCAGGGCGCGCTGGCCGCCTACGCCGCCGGATTCGGCCGCGAGACCGACGCGTCGGCGGACCTGATCGAGGCGGCCGAGCAGTGCGCCTTGCCCGCGGTGAAGGAGAGGCGCACGGAGTACCTCGAGCTCGGCCTGGGCTGGCTCGGCCGCGTGACGGCGCGCGAGCCGCAGAACGTCCGGGCGCATTTCGAGCTCGGAGTCCTGTGCGAGGAGCTCGGGCGCAAGGAGGCGGCGGTCGCCCACTATCGCCGCGCGATCGAGATCGATCTCTCGCACCTGCCGTCGCTGCGCAATCTCGCCGTGCTCTACGCCTCGATGGGGAACGTCGAGGGAACGCGCGAGATGGTCGAGCGCTCGCTCGCGCTCGAGCACGAACCTGAACGGCGCAAAGCGCTGCAAGCGCTGCTCGAGAAGGTCCTCGCGCCCGCGCAGCCCGCGCCGGGTACCGACGCGTCCGGCGGCTGAAGCGTGCTAGGGGCGCTTCACGACCGCATCGACCGCGGCCTCGATCTTGCGTCCCAGTTCCTCGGCGAACTCGTCGCCGAAGTCCATCGCCAGCACGTCGATCTCCTCGAACATGTAGCGTCCGGTCGAGCGGCTGAACGGGATTCCGTACTCCCAGCGGCTGCCGTCGACGGCCAGGATCACGACCTCGATCTGGTCGTCGCCCTCGATCGGCAGCACCGTGTAGCTCTTGACCTGGTACGAGGCCATGCGGCTCAGCGCGCTTCCTTCTTCCAGGGCGTGGCCGGACGCCAGACCTGGAAGTCCTGTTCGACGTGCGTGTCGAAGCTCTCGACGAGCACGTAGCCGGCCTGCTTCATCTCGCTCTCCATCACGCCCGCGGCCAGCTTGTGCTCGGGCGGCGGGCCGTGCGCAAGCTGTCCCGGCTTGTAGTCGATCAGCACGAGGCGTCCTCCCGGCGCGAGCGCCCTGGACAGGCGGCGCATGTAGTCGACGCGCTGCTGGAGGTGGTGGTAGGTGTCCGCGATGAAGACGAGGTCGAGCCGTCCGGCCGGGAAGTGCGGATCGTCGAGGCTCGCGAGCACCGGAACGATGTTGCTCACTCCGGCTGCTTTCGCGCGTGCATGCAGCGCGTCGAGCTGCGCGGGTTCGACGTCGCTGGCGAATACGACGCCTGCGGGGCAGCGCTGGGCAAAGGCCACGCTGAAGATGCCCGGCCCGCAACCGAGGTCGCCGATCAGCGCATCGGGCGCCGGATCGAGCGTGTCGAGGACGAGCGGCACCTGGAAGCGCGCGATCCGGTCGGGCGCGAGCAGCGTCGCGATGTACTGCTCGACGTCGGCCGGCCCGTGGGAATCCCGGTTCGCGTGCGGAGCGGCGCCCTGTGCGACGGAGGAGCGCGGCGCATGGCAGGCGAGCGCGATCACGAGCGCGGCGAGGACTGCGGCGCTGGGGGGAAGGAACTTCATTGCGAGACGTGCACTCACTCCTTCACGAACAGATAGTACAGCTGTCCCTCGGCGCGCGTCGCCCCGGCGACGCGTTCGGCCTCGGGGCCCTGCCCGAGGTACATGTCGGCCCGGCCCGCGGTGCGGATCGCGCCGCCCGTGTCCTGGTCGAAGAGGAACTGGTGCACCTCCGCGCCGCCGCTCGGGCCGAGGTGAGTGTCGACGAAGGTGATCGCACCGCGCGGAAAGAGGCGCTTGTCGGTCGCCAGCGTGCGCCAGGCCGTGACGGGTACGTCGAGCGAGCCGTGCGGCGCGTGCTCGATGGGCGTGAAGAAGACGTAGGAGTCGTTGCGCCGCAGGTAGCCTTCGACTTCGTCCGGATGCGCGCGCGCCCACCCGCGAATGCCCGCCAGCGAGAGCTCCTCCTTGGGGATCTGATGGTCCTTCACCAGCTCCTGGCCGAGTGAAACATAGGAGCGGCCGTTCTTGCCCGCATATCCCAGGCGCAGGAGCGACCCGTCGGCGAGGTGCACGACCGCCGAGCCGTTGACGTGCGCGATGTAGGCGTCCATCGGATTCGCGAGCCAGGCCAGCTCGAGTCCCTTGCCCGCGAGCATCGAACTGGCCTCGATCGTCGCACGCGTCGGATAGGGCACGAGACCGTCCGCCCCCGAGCGCCCGAGGATCTCGCCGTCGGGGCCCTTCACGAGGTCAGGTGGCAGCGCGTAGAGCGGGTAGCGGTGCGTCGCGTCCGCGGTGAGGCTGCCTTCCAGCTCGACGGTGCAGTAGGCCGTGAAGAGCACGCCGCCGCCCAAGCCGTTCCAGCCCGCGCTCTTGTAGACGGTGAACTCCTCGTCCAGACGCCGCCCGAACTCCTCGGCGCTGTGCGACTGCTCGAGCAGCTCGCGGAAACGCTCGAGGCTCTTGAGCGCGCGCTCGTGCGAGACACCCTCGATCGGGAAGAAGCGCGCGCTCGAGGGCTTCTTCGTCCAGGCGAGCGAGCCTTCGAGCGCCGGCAGCAGCTCCGCGCGCGCATTCCATTCCCGCGAGAAATCCGGATGCGCCTCGCCGGGCGCGAGCGGCAGGAGCGCGGGAGCACCAGGCGGCAGCGCCTGCCAGTAGTCGGGGGCCGGCTCGGGGGGCGGCGTGGTCGCGCAGCCCGCGACGAGGAGGAGAAGCGAGGGTGCAGCGTGGAAGAGCTTCATGTTGGCGGGCTCGCGGTTGAGGTCGTGGAGTCCTTGCGGGCAAAGTACGAAAGCGGCGCTTGCCGCCTCAAGGCCATGCGGCGAAACTCTGAGCCGCGTGCCGTGCCTGCTCGGTTGTCTAGCGCTCTCCGCACCCCGCTTCGTGATGGCGGTGCTGTTCCTCTTCTCGGACTACCTCGTGGGGCCGTTCGAGACGACCTTTTGGCCGTTCATGGGCTTCCTGCTGCTGCCGGCGACGACGCTCGGGTACGCGGCCTCGTGGCACATCGGTCATGGGAACCACGACACCTGGGGAGTCGCGCTGATCGCGCTCGGGCTGCTGTACGACTTCGGGATCGTGCGCTTCGGCCGCAGGCGCATGCGCCGCGATCCGCCGGGCGGCGGCGGGAAACGCGCGAAGGAGATCGTGATCGAGGCGCACAAGGTCGATTGAGGAATCCGGGCGAGTTGCGGAAGCAGGCGACACCCCGGACGTCGCAGGAGTCATCCAGAGGTTGTCCCATGATGCAAAGGATCGGACTGTTGTCGTTCTTGGTGCTCGCTTGCGGTTGCGCCCACACGCCCAAGGCGGAGCCGGCTCCCCAGGCAGCGCCGGCGCCGGCGCCGGCGCAGGCACCCGTGATCCAGGTCGTCCAGCTGAAGTACGCCGCGGCTGAGGACCTGGGCAACGTGATCACGCAGGCGCTCGGCCCGGCCCACAAGAAGGTGCTCCGCATCGTGGCGGATCCGCGCACGAACTCGCTGATCCTGTCCGGCGAGAGCGAGGCCGACCTCGCCACCGCGCTCGAGCTGATCGCGAGGCTCGACGTGGAGGCGACCAAGGCGCCCTAGAACGGGCCGCGGCTCCATGTCGCGCTCGCTCCAGCCGCTGCTCCTGACGCTTATCGCGTGTGCATGCGCGGGCGCACGCGACTCCGGCGCAACCTCGACCGGGACTTCCCAGTCCGCCAACGCGTCGACGGTGATGGTCCGACTCGAGCATGCAAATGCGACCGAGGTGGCTGCGACACTCAACGAACTCCTCGAAGCGAGCTCGCGGGCTGTCAATGGACGGTGGGGGCACTTCGCGTGCGCGCTTCCACACCCGGGCGCGGAGGATGAGATGTGGCGCGGGCTCAGGGAACGGCTCAGGCCGAGCGTCCTCGTGCGTGCGGAGCCACGCACGAACTCACTAGTCCTGCCGGTCGAGTCCGAGGCCGACTCGATGCGAATGATCGAGTTGGTCCGGCGACTGGACCAGGGCCCCGCGAGACCCCGCTAGGACCCCAGAGGGGGGGGGCTTGACTACATAACTGTCTGGGCATATACTTCGGCCGTGAAGCTGAAGTCCAAGGCCCCGCACCACGAGCTCTTCCGCGCGCTGTCCGACCCGACGCGCCTGCGGCTGCTCCTGCTCCTGCGCGAGGGGGAGATCTGCGTCTGCCACCTAGTCAGCACGCTGGAGCTATCGCAACCGCTGATCAGCAAGCACCTTTCGGCGCTGCGCCAGGCGGGGCTGGTGAACTCGCGCAAGGACGGCCTCTGGCGCCATTATTCGCTGGCCGAGGCCGGGTGCGGATCGCACATGCGGCTGCTCGCCTGCCTCGACGAGGTCGCGCGCGAGCATCCGGAAGCAGTCAGCGATCGCAAGCGGCTCGAGAAGGTGCTGCACGCGGCGCGCTGCTGCGACTGAAACACGAAGGGCCTCCCCAACCCACCTGATTGGAGAATGACGATGACTGTGCGCAAGAAGACGAACGACGAGATCCGCGAAACCGTGCGCGAGGGCTACGGCAAGATCGCCATGGGCGAGGAGCTGCAGCCGGGTTCGAAGTCGGCGGGCGGCTGCTGCGGCCCGAGCAGCTCGAGCTGCTCGCCTGGCACGAACCCGGCCGAGTTCGCGCAGTCGATCGGGTACACGGCGGACGAGATCGCCGCGCTGCCCGAGGGCACGAACATGGGGCTCTCGTGCGGCAATCCGGCCGTGATCGCCTCGCTGAAGCCGGGCGAGGTCGTGCTCGACCTCGGCGCGGGCGGCGGGATGGACGCATTCCTCGCGGGCCCGAAGGTCGGCGCCAAGGGGCGCGTGATCGGCGTCGACATGACGGCCGAGATGGTCGCCAAGGCGCGCAAGAACAGCGCTTCGTACACGCAGCGCTCGGGCCTCGCGAACGTCGAGTTCCGCCTGGGCGAGATCGAGCACCTGCCGGTCGCGGATGCGAGCGTCGACGTGGTGATCTCGAACTGCGTGCTCAACCTCTCGCCCGACAAGCCGCAGGTCTGGCGCGAGATCGCGCGCGTGCTCAAGCCCGGCGGGCGCGTCGCGGTCAGCGATCTCGCGCTGCTACGGCCGCTGCCCCCGATCGTGATCGAGTCGGTCGAGGCGCTCGTGGGGTGCGTCGCGGGCGCGGTGCTGGTTTCGGACACGGAGCAGATGATGCGCACGGCGGGGCTGATCGACGTGCAGCTGAAGCCCAAGCCGGACTACGTGCGTTCGGTGATGAGCTTCGAGGATCCGCTCTACCAGAAGATCGTCGAGAACCTGCCCAAGGGCACGACGCCGGCGGACTTCATCACTAGCCTCGACATCCAGGGCCGCAAGGGACTCGCGGCGACGAAGCCCGCCTCGAGCTGCTGCTGAGCGATGGAGCAGCCCGCCGCCGGACGCAGGTTCGTCGCCGAGCTGCTCGGCACGTTCGCGCTCGTCTTCGCGGGCACCGGGGCGATCGTCGTCGACGAGATCTCGGGCGGGCGCGTCACCCACGTCGGGGTGGCGCTCGTATTCGGGCTGGTCGTGATGACGATGATCCAGACGTTCGGCGACGTCTCGGGCGCCCATCTCAATCCGGCGGTCACGATCGCTTTCCGCGCCGCGGGCCGGATCGAGACGCGCACGGCCATGCAGTACATCGGCGCGCAGCTCCTCGGTGGGCTGCTGGCGAGCGCGACGCTGCGCGGGCTGTTCCAAGCGAGCGATGGTCTGGGCGGAACTCACCCAGCCGGTTCACCGCTGCAGTCCTTCGCGCTGGAGCTGCTGCTGTCCTTCTTCCTGATGCTGACGGTGCTCGCGGTCTCGACCGGATCGAAGGAGCGCGGCCTGATGGCCGGGATCACGATCGGCGGGGTCGTCGCGCTGGAGGCGCTCTTCGCGGGTCCGATCTGCGGCGCTTCGATGAACCCGGCGCGCTCGCTCGCGCCCGCGCTGGTCTCGGGAAACCTGGCGGACGCCTGGATCTACGTCTTCGCGCCGCCGCTCGGGATGCTGCTGGCGGTGCCGGCCTGCCGACTCACCGGCTCACCCGATTGCTGCCGAGGTGAATGCGCATGACGACGGTCCCGCGCGTACTGTTCGTGTGCGTCGAGAACTCGAACCGCTCGCAGATGGCCGAGGCCTTCGCGCACATGCACGGCGGCGAAGCGGTCGTAGCGCTCTCCGCCGGCTCGAGGCCCTCGGGAAAGATCAACCCGAAAGCGATCGAGGCCATGCGCGAGCGCGGCTACGACCTCGCACGACATGCCTCGAAGTCCTTGGCCGAGATCCCTGCGGGCGAATACGCGGCCGCGATCACGATGGGCTGCGGGGATGCCTGCCCGATGGTGCAGGCGATGATCCGTGAGGATTGGCAGCTGCCCGATCCGCGCGAGATGCCACCCACGGAATTCCGCGCCGTACGCGACGAGATCGAGGCGCGCGTGCTCGCGCTGCTCGCACGTCTCGGTGTACAACATGGAGCCCCGAACAGGAGCTCCCCCCCATGATCGAAGTCGGCCAGAAGGCACCCGCGTTCAAGCTCGAGGACCAGGACGAGAAGACGGCCACGCTCGCGAGCTATTCGGGTCAGTGGGTCGTGCTCTACTTCTATCCGCGCGACGACACGCCCGGCTGCACGGTCGAGGCCTGCGACTTCACCAAGGGCATCCGCGGCTTCGAAAAGCTCGACGCGGTCGTGCTCGGCTGCAGCGCCGACTCGCCGGCCTCGCACCGCAAGTTCATCGAGAAGTACAAGCTCAAGCTGCGCCTGCTCAGCGATCCCGAGCACAAGCTGATGTCGAAGTACGGCGCCTGGGGCGAGAAGATGCTCTACGGCAAGAAGATCATCGGCGTGATCCGCTCGACCGTGCTGATCGATCCTTCGGGCAAGGTCGCGTACCACTGGGCCAAGGTGAAGTCCCGCGGCCACGCCGAGAAGGTCGCGGAGAAGCTGGCCGAGCTGCAGAGCGCGGCGAAGGCCTGAGCAGGGCGCTCAGGCGCTCTTCTCGATCGCCACCGAGACGAGCTCGGGCGCGAGCAGGTCGGTGAGCACCTTGGGCGCGATCGCCACCAGGAACCCGCGCTTGCCGCCGTTGATCCAGATGCGGTCGAGTTCGAGGATCGTGCGCTCGAGATAGACCGGCAGCTTCGTGCGCGCGCCGAACGGGCTCGTGCCGCCGACCTGGTAGCCGGTCCATTTCTCGGCGATCTCGGGCTTGCAGGGCGAGACGCTCTTCACGCCCATGTGGCGCGCGAGGTTCTTGGCGGAGACCTGCTTGTCGCCGTGCATCAGCACGATCAGCGGCTTCTTCGCGTCGGTCTCGAAGACGAGCGTCTTGACGACCTGGTGCTCGGGCACGCCGAGCTCGTCCGAGGAGCGAGTGGTGCCGCCGTGCTCGACGTAGTCGTAGAGGTGCGGCTCGAAGGCGACCTTGTGCTCGCGCAGCAGGCGCACTGCGGGCGTGACCGGGTGGTCCATCAGCCCTGCAGAATCATTTTCGTGAAGAGCACGATGTAGATCAGCGTGAGGACGATGCTGAACCAGAAGGCCGCAATCGTCCAGGCGTGCTGATCGGGTTTCTCTGCCAGTCCATGGGTCGCGCGGACGTAACGGAACCCGAGCCAGATGCCGACTGGGGCCGTGAGCCAAAGAAGGCAACACCACCTCGTGCGTCGACCGAGCTGCTCGATCGGATCCACGTCCCGCGGCATGCGCTGGGGATCCGACTTGCGGGCCTCCGCGATCCGTTCCTGGAACGCGCGCGCATCGTCGAGCCGGTCCTCGGGCACGAAGAGCTGCAGCGCGAGCGCGTTGCCGCCGCGCATGAACGGGTCCGCCTGGATCAGGTTCATGTCCGGCACGTAGGTCGGTATGCCGATCGATTCGCACGAAGCCTGCAACGTGATCACCTCGGGGATCGAAGCCTGCATCAGCGGCACCCAGCGTGAACTCATTGGAGGTCTCCCGTTGTCACGGCCCCGATTGCAGGAAGCGCATGAGATAGTAGAGCGGCACGAGGACGCTGACGGCGACGCTGAACCAGAAGGCGCCCATCGTTGCGTCGTGGCTCCGCGGTAGCTCGGTCGCGCCCTGCATCCGCTTGCGGTACTCGAGACCGAGGAGCACGCCCAGCGGCGCCGTGATGAGCAATAGCGCGCAGATACGCACGCGCCGCCCCATCAGCGCGATCTCCTCGGTCTCAGGAGCGACTGCCGGGATGCCCGAGCGCTTGGTCGCGGGAACGAGCGTGCGCGCGTCCTCGAGTCGGTCCTCTGGCACGAGCAGCTGCAGGAAGAACATGTTCCCGCCGCGCGCCGTCATGTCGAGGTAGAGCAGGTTGAGGTCCGGCACGAAGGTCGGGATGCCGCTCGCTTCGCAGCTCGACTGCAACACCAGGACATGGGACGGCTCGCCCTGGAACACCGGCACCCAGCGTGAACTCATAGGATAGGCCTCGGCGCATATTGTACGCCGATTCGAGGTCACCGAGAGTTCAGGGGGGAAGTCGCTGAATCAGCGCCTCGATCTTGCGAGCCGTCTCCTCGTCGCCGAGCTGCCGCGCGATGCGTGCGGCACCTTGCAGCGTGTGCCTTCGAGCCGTGTCGGGCATGGCCGAGGTCTCGAGCCCCTCGTTCGTGCTCCCGAAGCTCTCCAACAGCATCCCGTAGGAGACCCCATGATCGCGCAACAGGGCGCTGACGAGAGATTCCTCGACCTTGGCGATGCCGAGAAGCAGATGCCCTGTGCCGATGTAGTTGTGCCCGGCTGCGGACGCCTCATTCATCGCCGCCTCCAGCGCCCGTTTCATGTCGGGAGTGAAAGGGAGTTGCGCAGCGGGGTCGAAATCGCTTCGCCGCATGCGCTTCCGCAGGTCCTCGAGCAGTGTCTCTGGAATCACCTTCGAATGGACGAGCATGAGCGAAGCACTGCACTCGCCGGCGCGCAGAAGGCCGTGAAGGCTGTGCTCGGGCGCGATGCACTGGTGCCCGAACTCCTGCGCGGCCATCCGCGCGAGGTTCATCGACTTCTTCGCCTTGTCCGTGAAGCGATCGAACACGCGAGCCCCCCCTCAGCGATTGTAGGGGAACTCTTGGATCCAGTGGAAGCCGCGTGTCTGGAGTTGGAACTGGGGTAGCGGCAGCTTCTTCAGCTTCATCACCAATGCGTCCTCGCCAATCTTGCCCTCGAGTGCCAGGTGCTCTTCGTCCGGCTTCGTGCACGCGAGCGTGTCCGGCGTCGCCATCGCATTGGGGATTGTGAAGGTGATCGCCTTGGTCTTCTCGTCCGTAATCACACGCAGGCCGAGCTTGGTGTCGTCCATGTTGCGTACCCAGACGCGGCCCCACTCGTTGACGGTCAGGCTGCGCCAGCGATTCTTGTTCGCGAGCGTGGCATCTTCGCTCGTGCCGTTGCGCGAAAACTCCTCGACCTCGTAGAGGCCGTAGAGCTCGTGCTTGTCGTTCGACATACGCGAGTCCTTCATGCACTCGACGACTTGCGCGGCGACTGCGCTGAGGATGAAGACGTACTTGAGCACCATGCGCGTGGTGCTCCAGATCCCGCCCGCGGGCGGTGGCGCGAGGTCGCGCGGCGTGGTGGCTCGGTTCGTCAGCAGCACGTTGCACAGGCGCTGCGCGTCGGGCAGCACGAGGACGCACGCCATGAGCAGGATGTGCGCGGAATAGAGCTTGACCGGCACGTCGTAGCAAAAGTTCATCATCACGACGTTGGTCATCACGGTGATCGCGATCAGCGCGCCGAGCGTCGTCGTGCGGCGCCAGAAGAGCAGCACGCCGCCGAGCGCCTCCATGAAGCCGCCGAAGAAGGTGTAGGGCACCGAGGCCGCCATGAAGGTCCAGAGGAGTCCCATCGGCGAAGACTCGCCGTAGGGTTCCATCAGGCGGTCGAGTCGCAGCGTGCCGAACTGCAGCGGGAAGACTTTGTAGAGTCCGTAGCTGAGCATCGTCACGCCGACGACGTAGCGCAGGAAGACGCGCAGCCAGTCGTAGGCGCGCGCGTGCTCCGTCACCTTGCGCGCGAGCAGCGACCAGACGATCGTGCCGATGAGCGCGAGTCCGAGCATGGTCGGGAGCTGGACGTAGGCGAGCATCGTGTCGCCGCTGCCGGTCGGCACGATCTCGATCTTGACGCCGAAGACGAGCTTCCCGACCCAGATGTAGAAGGCGGTCCACCCCGAGTCGTACCAGCCCGAGAGCTTCTCCCAGGGCCAGGTCGCCCAGCCGGGCAGGAAGCTCGCGCCGAAGAGGCTGCCGAGCGGCTGCGGAAAGCTGTAGAGCAGGAAGTAGATGCACGCGAAGCGGAAGGCGACGCGGCGAGCGAGGCTCCAAGGAGCGGGAGAAGGGGGAGTCTCCATGCGAAGCTCGTGGGGGAGTCTGGGGGGATGAGCGCGAGGCGCACATCCTAGCGAGCGCTCAGCCCGGCCAGCTGATCGCCGCGAGCCGCTTTTCGCGGTCCTTCGCGAAGCGCTGCAGGCCGGCGAGGATGCTCTCGGGATCGATGTGCGCCTCGAGCTTGATCTCGTCGACCGTTCCGCCCGTGCGCCAGCGATCGTCCCAGTCGGGCGTCATGGCGTACTTCTCCGCGGTCTTGTGCGGCAGCCAGTCGTGCATCAGCTTGCGCGCCTGGTTCGAGATCACGGTCGAGTCGAGCCAGTCGCTCTTCGAGAGCACCTTGTCCTTGTAGGCCTGCGCCTGCATGCGGAAGAGCTCCCAGCTGACCGACTGGACGAGCTTCAGGTTCGGTGCGCTGCCGTCGGCGAACTTGGGGAGCAGCGCGTAGACCGAATCCGTCGTGCTCGTGCCTTGCACGATCACACAGCCTTCCTTCGGGCGCTTGGAATCGTAATCGCGCAGGACGTACGCGCCCTTCGCCGCTTCCATGTGCGAAGGAATGCCGAGCTTCGCGCGGTCGGGCGTGCTCACGTTGGGGCGCGTGAGATGCAGCGCGACGATCGGCACGTTGGTCGCGAGCGCGGCGGCGAGCGCGGGCGCAACCTCGTTGTGCTCCCACGGGTGCAGGTTGATGATGTGGCCGTCGGGGAAGAGCTGCGTCGTGCCGGGCGCGAAGATGCCGAAGTGCGTGCGGCTGTCCTCGGCCGTCTCGGGGCCGGAGTGGCCCGCGACCCAGATCACCTTGCCGACCTTGAGCGGGCAGTCCTGCGCCAGCTGGCTGAAGAGGCGCATCATCCCGTACATCAGGTAGCTGAACGAACCGTAGGTCGAGTGCGCGCCCCAGTAGCCGAGGAACGTCTTCTCGGGCTCGGTCGACATGTTCACGGAGGCGAGGCCGGCCATCAGTCCGGAGTTCGTGAACTCGGTGATCTGCTGCGGGAGCAGCGCGCCCTGCGGGTGCTTGGTGCGCTCGAACCAGCCGAAGGCGTTGTCCTTGTTCTTGAGCGCCTGAGAGAACCCGGCGATCGAGGTCGATTCGGCCAGGTCGGCGCTGCACGCGATCACGAGCGGCCGGCCCATGCGCTCGCGCGCGAGCTCGTTCACGAAGGCGCCGAACTTCGCGAAGCCCTCCTTGTTGGCGGTCTTGACGCCGGGTGCGACGAAGAGCTCGGGCGGGAGCTTGTCCTGCGCGAGCCAGGCGCGGTCCTCGTGCATGTTCGCGCCGCCGGTGGAACCGAGTCGGAAGCCTTCGGGCCGCTTCGGGACGCTGTCCCCGATCTCGACCAGCGTGTCGGAGAGGTACTCGAGCAGTTCCTTGTTCTTGCGCAGCACGCTGAAGACGGTCGCGAACCACTCGCGCGTCTGCTCGCGGCAGGCCTTCTCGCCCGGATCGTTCGTGTCGCCCTGGCCCTTGAAGGTGACGCCGTGGCGCGCGGCGAACTCGGCGCGGCCCTTCCAGAAGAGCTCGCTGTTGCGCGCGTGCGACTTGCCGTGGCTGTGGTAATCGAAGCGGTGGTAGCCGCGGCCCTTGCGCGTCTTGACCCACACGCAGCCCGGGCGGCCTTGCGGGCGCTCGTCGTGCACGATGCCGAGCAGCGCCTTCGTGATCGCGGCGTAGTCCTCGCCATGGTCGGTTCCGGCCACGCGGAAGCCGTAGGGCTCGAACCAGTCGCGCGGCGAGCCGTGCACGACGTCGGAGTGCGGCCGCGGGTCGATGCCGTGGTCGTTCCAGTCCATCAGGTAGATCAGGTTGTCGCAGCCCAGGCCCCAGGCCGAGTGCTTGACCTCGTGGTGCGCGCCCGCGGTGTGGCCGCCCTCGCCCTCGACGGCGAAGACCTTGACCTCGCCTGCGCCGGCGTGCTTCAGGGCGACGGCCTCGCCCAGTGCGGCCGGCGCGCCGTGGCCAGAAGGGCCGGTGTTGAACTTGAAGAAGAGCGTCTTGCCCTCCATCTCCGCGTGGCCGGGCAGTCCTTTGTTGTGGCGCAGGAAGAGCAAGTCCTCCCAGGTGAGCTGCCGCTCGGCGGCGTGCGGCACGAGGAAGCGCGCGTCTTTGGTCAGCTCGTAGCGCGCGCGCAGCGCCTCGTTGTAGACCGCGAGCATGGCGTAGATCGCCGGGTTCGTGTGACCGGCGACGAGCACGAAGCGGTCGCCGAAGGGCGCCTCGGGGTGGCGGATGTCCCAGCGCATTCCCGCACCGAGCGTGGTCGCGACGAGCAGCGGCACCTTCGAGCGCGAACCGCCGGGGTGGCCCGACTGGCGCAGGTTGAGCATCAGGTCGATGCACTGGTCGATCAGGTCACCGATCGTCTGCCAGTGCTGGAAGTGCTTGGACAGCTGCTCGAAGGACGGCTTGGGGAGGGTTTGCATCGCGGGGGGACTCGACATGATAGCGCGAGGACGGGCGCAACCGGGCGGCGCGGGAGGGCTAAGCTGGAGAAGCCCTCGCATGAGCACCCAACGCAAGCTGCTCGTCGTGCTGCTGTTCGTCGCCGCGGTGCTGGCGACCCTGCTCGTGCTCGTGTCGAGCTCGCGGGAAAGGGTGCCCCTGGCGGATCCGATGCGGGAGCAGGAGCGGCCGCCGCCGCCTCCGAGACCGAGCGAGCCGACGGAGAGCAGCGAGGCTCGCAGCGCGATGCCGGTCGCCGATCCGCCGGCTTCGGCGCGCGTCGCGAGGTCTGAAGACGTGCCCGCAACGCCGGTCAAGATCTTCGGTCGAATCGGCGACGAGCGCGGCGCGGCCCTCGCGAAGACGGAAGTAGCGGTCTACGACTCGCGCGGCGAAAAGCACACGCCCGAGGTGCTGCGGGCTGATTGGTACGAGTGCACGATCCACGAACGCGGTCGCGCGCTGGTCGTCGCAAGCCACGAGGAGCATTGCCCGATCGAGGTTCCATTCGAGATCCTCGAGCCGGATACCGAGCGCCACATCGATCTCGTCCTGCCGGCCCGCCCCGAACTACGCATCCACGTGCGCGATCTCCAGGGCAAGCCGCTGCCACGCTTCGCCAAGGGCCAACCCTTGCGCGCGAAGCTGCACGCGCTGGCGAGCTTCGAAGACATGCCCGCGCAATTGTCGGGGCAGATGGCGATGCTCGCCGCCAGCGAGACTCCCGAGCTGCAGCTGGGCTGGGGTGAATTCGAACCGGAGTCGCTGCAGACCGCCCTCGGCGCGCGGGCCGGCATGTACTTCCCGGGGGCCGCGCGCGAGATGACGCGACCGAGGGGCGACCGGCAGAGGCGCAGGGCGCAGCCGGGCCGGACCCCGCGCCAGATCGGATGGGATCCCGCCAAGTCCGACGAGGAGTCGTTCGATGCGGCCGTCGCGCAGGTGCGGGTCCAGTACAAGCGCCGGCTGGAGACGGAGCCCCGCATCGAGGAGGACGATCCCGCGCGTCTCTTCCTCGCCGCGCTGGGTTACATCGGCGAGGACGGCACGCCGATCGAGGGCGAGTCTCCCGAGCGCGATCTCGTCGGCACGCTGAGGCTCGTGCGCCCGCTGCCGCTGCGCATCAGCCTGCTCGCGGGCCAGCGTCTGCTCGAGTCGCACGATCCCTTGCCGTGGACCGCTGACCTGCTGTTCAAGATCGACTTCGAGCGCCTGGCCGAGAGTTACGTGCACACGTACCTCTTCGCGAGCGACGCGAAGACCGGTGCGCGCTTGCCCTACACGCGCGTCAACTTGCACGTCGAGCCGCTGCCGGGCGGTCCCGAGGACTCCCCGAACGCCTCGCGGCGGATGTCCGCCAGCTACGCGGGCCGCGAAGCCTCGGCGGAACTGGGCGCGCCCAAGGGCTGGCGCTATCCCGACGGCGAGGTCACGACGGATCTCGACGGGCGAGCCGACTTCCAGGCGGCGCTCGCGGGTTGGTGCCGGTTGACGCTCACGGCCGATGGACACGTGCCGCTGACGAAGTGGGTCTTCATCGAGCGTACGCCCGAGTGCTACCTCGGCTTCTTCGAACTCGCGCCGCTCTCGACCAGCAAGCTTTCCGTCGTGGACCCTGCGGGTGCGGCGGTCTCCGCTGCCTTCGACGTGCGGCCCCTGCTGCACGCCAAGGACAGCGAAGGCATGCTCAAGACGTGGAATTTCACCTCGGATCCCGGGGGCGAGCTCGCCCTGAAGGACGTCGGGCGGCAACACCTGCTCTTGCGCAGCTCGGATCGGCTGTGGGCCCTGACGCCCGTGGTGCTCGACAACAACATGGGCATCGTCGATGGCACGCCGGTGCACGTGAGGCCGGCCCAGCACGTGCTGCTGCACTTGCCGGCGAGCCTGCCGTGGAACTCGATCGTGCACGTCGGGCAGGGACTCGGCGTGCCGGTGTACGAGGAGGCGTTCTCCGGCAAGACGCTGATCGATCTGTGGGTCGGAGACGGGACCTACACCGTGCGCGTCTGGGCGGGGCTCACGACGCTCCTGACGGCCAAGTTCACGCTGGCGGGCGAGCCCCAGCTGGTCGAACTCGCGCCCTGATCCCGTTCCCGGATTCCGTGAGACAATCCCGGGGTCGGCAGGCTCTGCATCCTGCCAGGCATGAATCCTTCCTCCGAACCCCGGCCCGAGAGCCTGATCGCCGAGCAGGACTGGGTGCGACCGCTGGTGCAGCGTCTCGTGCGCGACGAAGCCAGCGCGGCGGACGTGCTGCAGTCGACCTGGTTGCGCGAGATGCGCCACCCGCCGCGGGCCGAACGCGGCAGCCCGTCCTGGAGGGCTTGGTTCGTGCGCGTGGCGCGCAACCTCGCCGCGCGCGATGGCCAGCGCGCGAGCGCGCGCCGCGAGCGCGAATTGCGCGCCGCGCGGGGCGAGCAGCTGCCCTCGATGCACGAGATCGCCGAGCGCGAGGAATTGCGCGCCAAGATCGTCGCGCACGTGCTCGCGCTGCCGGAGCCGTACCGCTCGACGCTCGTCCTGCGCTACTACGAGGGACTCGAGCCGCGCGCGATCGCGCGCGCGCAGGGCGTGAACGGCTCGACCGCGCGCAATCGCATTGCGCGCGGCCTGGGACTCCTGCGCGAGCGGATGGAGCGCGAACGGGGCAAGGACTGGATTTCTTCCTGCCTGGCAGTGCTGCCGCTCGGCAGTGCAGAGTTGCTGGTGGCGCACGCAGGCTGGGTGGCGTGGATCGCGAAAGGCGGGATAGCGGTGAAGAAGATCGAGTTCGCGGCGGCAGCCGCGCTGACGGTGACGGCGAGTGCGATGTGGTTCGCGTGGCCCTCGAAGAGCGGCTCGGGCACGAACGGTCAGCAGGGCAAGCAGCCCAGCGCCCTCTCGAGCGAGGGTTCAGGCCTCGCGCTGCCGAAGCCGAGTGGGACCGGGGAATCCACGCTCGATAGCGGAGACGCCGGAAGCGCCGCGCGACGTGCGGCAGAACAGCGCCAGCCCGCCGATCCGGCCGCGGTCGCAGCCGTCGGCGCGGGCGTGCGCGTGTACGGACAGGTACGCGACGCGCGCGGCGAGCTGCTCGAAGACAAGCAGGTGAGGTACAGGATCCTCAGCGAGAGCGCGCCGCCGACTCCGGACGTGCCGCTGCTCCATTCCACCGTGGAAGGACAGGCATTGGTCGTGCAGGACCTGAATGCCGAGACCGAGCTCCGACTCGAGGAAAAGCGAGCCCAAGAGCAGGCCACAGCCTCGCTCGAGCGGGTGCGCGAACGGCTGGATACGATCAACCAGAAGTCGAGGGAAGTCCTCGTGGCCCAGGGGCTCTCGGCGCTCGAGAGGCAGGACGAGGCCTATACCCGGCTCGCCCTGAGCGGTGTCCTCAGCCGTCTCGGGCGCCGTGGAATCACCCGCATCGTGCTTGCGGACTCCGAGGGCTGCCAATTCACGGCCGAGACGGATGCGGAAGGCGCCTACAGCGCCGAGGGATTGCACGCCGGCAAATGGCGCGTGATCGCCACGTGCGACGGCAAGCTTTGCCGGCGCCAGGAGCTCGAGATCGCGGTGAACGAGCGGCAGCACAAGCTCGACCTCGTGCTCGACGACGCGCTGGACGTGCGGATCCGGCTGCGCACGCCGGACGGGCGCGAGCTCACCGAGGCGATCGCGAACGACCCTGAGCTCGCCGGCCGCGTCGCACTCTCGCCGGTCGCCCTGCGCCCCGGCTCGGCGGCGCGCTTTCTGCCCGACGGCGAAAACCAGGACTTCGGCTGCGGCAGCTACGCCTCACGGGAGCAGTTCGACGCCAAGGAGCGCGCCGGGATCGGCGAGGCCTCGGGCGTGTTGACGATCACCGAGGCTCCGCCGCTCGACGTCGGGCTGGTGATGTGCGGCCAGCTGATCGCGCGCCAGCCGCTCGCTCCCGGCCAGGAGGAAGTCGACTTCACGCTCTCGCTGGAGGAGCTGCGGCGCCAGTTCGCGACCGTGGTCGTGCATGTCGTCGACGCGCAGACGCACGCGCCCATCGTCGGCGCGAGCGTGACGATCGACGGTGTAGTGGCGCAGGTCGAGGCGACCGAGGGCTCGTTCATCGCGGAGGACGACGAGCGGGCGAGGCTGGACGCGGCGCAGGTGCCGAAGACGGATGCCCTCGGCGTCGTACGCATCCCCTGGGTCCTGGCAGGCAAGCACAGGCTGTATGCGATGGCCCAGGGGTACTCGGCCTTCACCGCTCGCGTCGACACGGAGGCGGGCGGCATCTGCGAGCTCAAGCCGGTCGAGCTGACGGGCCATGCACGCATCTCGGGTCGCCTCGTCTTCGCCTCGGGCGACCCTGCGCAGTACTCGTTCCAGCTCGTGCCGCTCGATCGCTTCGAGGAGACGCGCGAGAGCCTCGCCGCGGTCGTCTGGTCGAGCAACCAGCTCGGCCTCTTCGAGATCACGCAACAGCGTCGCGAACGCTACGTGCTGCGCGTCGTCGAGGGCGACAGCCGGCTGCCGCCGGTCGTGATCGACGCGACGCAGGGCGACGTCCGCGATCTCGAGCTGACGCTGCTGCCGGCGGTGCAAGTGCAGCTGGTGTTCACGCGCGAGCCGACGGAGGGCGCCGAGCTGCGCATCTCGACGGCCGCGGGGCTCCCCGTGCTCGAAGTCGACCTCGAGGGACTGGCGCCCTCCGAGCTCCACCTCGCCGCGGGCGCCTACGTGGCCGAGGTGCGCGAAGGCGCGCGCAAGGCCGGCAGCGTGCGCTTCGTGGTGGCCAAGGATCCGCTGCTGCGGGTCGTGTTGCCGCTCGACTAGAACTTGAACAGCGCGAACTTGCGCCGCAACTGCAGCACCAGCGCGTCTGGATCGACCGTCACCAACTGCGGCTCGAACGTGCACCGCAGCACGACCTCCTTCGACTCGCCCGCGCCGAGCGTCACGCGCGTCCGCGAAGCGCGATAGGGCTCGGGCTCGTCCTGCGCCTTCTCCTTGGGCTCCGCGGCCGCGACGACGTTCGAGTCGCTCGGTTCGGGAGGCGGCTTCTCGGCGCTCGCCTGCTCGTCGGGGAAGCGCTCGCCGCGCGAGGCGCAGAGCACGACCGGCATGCTGCCCGTGCCGGCGTTGCGCAGCGTGAACTTCACCTCCCAGCCGCCGTCCCCGGGCAGGATCGCGCGCGTGACGTTCTCGAGCTTGTACTCGGGCACGACGACCTGCTGAAACCACTGCTCGACGAAGGCGTCGTAGGCCTCTTTTTCGGGGGCGAACTCGCGCAGCACCTGCGTGAAGTCCTGCAGCACGGGGTGATCGGGACCCTTCTCGAAGCGCCGGATGAACTCCTGGCAGCCGCGCAGCATGTTCGCCCGGCCGACGAGATCGAGCATCATCCAGGCCACCCAGCCGCCCTTCTCGTAGAGCACGACGCGATCGCCCGGGCGCGAACCGTCGAGCTCGACCATGGGCTTCTCCGAGTCCACCTGGCGACCGTCGCCGTACTTCTCCTCGAAGCGCTTGCAGAGCTCGATGCGCTCGCGCTCGCCGCGCATCTCGCCCGTGAGCAGGATCGTCGAGAAGTGCGCCATGCCCTCGGAGAGGATGTCGGCGCCCGGACCCTCGCCGGGCTCGAGGATGTTGCCCCACCACTGGTGCGCCGATTCGTGCGCGGTGACCATGAAGGCGGCGTGCGCTTTGGGGTCGCTCTCGGTCAGGAAGCCGATCGACTCGGAGAAGGTGATGTTGGTCGGGAAGCCCTGTGCGTAGTTGGCGATGCCGGGGAACTCGGAGAGCTTCAGCTCGTTCCAGGGGTAGGGGTAGAACCACTCGGAGAAGTGCTGGCGCGCGCCGTCGAGGCACTCGAGCATCTCGTCGATGTTGTACGCGTGGCCGGGGTGGTAGTAGATCGCCGTGCCCTTGCCGCGCTTGACGTCCCACTTGCCGGCGACGACGTTGAAGAAGTTGACCGGGTGGTCGCTGACCCAGACCGACGTGCGGATGCCGTTCTCGACCGTGTCGCTGGCGAGCGTGCCGACCGAGTTGAGCGTGTACTCCGCGGGCGCGTGGATCGTGACCTTGGTCGTGTGCGGCAGGTTGTTGCCGAAGCCCGACTTCGTGACGCCCTCGTACCAGTTCCTGGGCCAGACCTTGGGATCGGACTTGTTGTCCTCGTCGACGCCGACGCCATCGACGAAGCCGACGACGGGCACGAATTCCGAGCCGAAGCTGGTCAGCACGACACCCGAAGGCAGCACGAAGTTGCCTGTCCCTCCGCCGTTCTTCGTCGCGCCCTCGGGGTAGTTGCCTTCGAACTCGAAGCCCAGGTGCAGCGAAGCGCCGGGAGCGAGCGGCACGGGCGGCGTGAAGATCTCGAGCCCGGCGCGGTCCTCGGGCGTGTACTCCACGCCTTCGAGCGTCCAGCGCAGGTTCCTGTAGTGCGGGCCCTTCGTGACCGGGAACCGTCCCAGCGCCTTGCCGGTGTCGTTGAGCAGCGTGTACTCGCCCTTGGTGTGCAGGAAGTGGCGCGCGGGCTCGAGCACGAGGTCCACCTCCGCCGCGACGATGGCGGGCTTGGGGGCGTCCTTCCAGGTGGCGATGTTCTTGCGCCAGTAGTCCTTGCCGAGCTTCTCGTAGCGCCCGCCCTCGAAGCCGTCCTCGACGATGGTGAAGAGCCAGATTCCGAGCCCCAGCGGCACGAGCAGCATGGGCGCGAGTTGCAGCGCGGCGCGCGCCAGCGCTCGTGGCCGCAGTCGCTGCAAGGTCCGCGCGGTGTCGACGGAGCGCCGCGGGAAGACGCGCACGGCGAGCGCGATGCAGAGCACGGCCAGCGAGAGGTAGAGCAGCCGGTTCAGGACGAGCGCGTTGCGTCCGAGCTCGAAGCTGCCCATGTCGCTCCACTGCAGCGCATTCCAGAGGTTCCAGTTGCCCACCCAGTTCATGTGGCCGCGCGTCTGCATCCAGCCGGTGAAGATCAGGACCCCCAGCGCCAGCGCGTAGGTCGTGTAGCGATTCCGGCCCAGGGCATAGAGCAGCGCGACGAACGAGTTCCAGGCGATCAGCGTCGGCACGAGGCACAGGCCCCAGGTCAGCAGGAAGGGAGTGAGCTGCATCCCGACCTTGCCCTGCACGAGCAGCACGATCCAGCAGGCGAGCCAGGCGGCCGCCAGGATTACGACGCCGACGAGGCTGTTCGCGAGCGCTTTGCCGAAGAGGATCCCCGCGGTACGCACGGGTGTCGCGTAGTAGATCGAGGCCAGGCCGCGGGCGTTCTCGCGCTCGAGCGACTCGACCGTGTAGAAGAGCAGCAGCAGCCCGAGCAGCAGCGTGAGCGTGTTCATGCTCCCGACCGCCAGCGTCCCCGGCGTCGAGAGCAGCGGGGTGTCGAACGCTCCGACGCGCACGAGCGCGATCGAGACCGTCTGCAGCAGGATCAGCGGAACGAACAGATACAGGCCCGGCTGGTGGCGCAGCTCGCGCAGCTCGGCGCGCGCAACCTCGATGATCCCGGCGACCAGCCCGCGCGGGCTGGCGTGCATGCGCAAATCGGCGAGCGCTGTCGCGCCGGGCGAGGGAACGGCGTGTTCCGGTTCGCGCTCACGGGCGGGAGTCGTGGCGCGGACGGGCGCGGGTCCGCGCAGCTCGCGGGCCACGAGTCGCGCGGCGACGCCGACGCTCGCGAGGCCAAAGCCGGCGAAAGCGAGGCGGCTCGCGCCGAAGGCCAGATCCACGCCCAGCGGCTGCGTGTTGTAGTACTCGACGCCGCGATCGACCTTGAGCCAGGTGTGGTCGAGCCAGCGCAGACCGCCCGGATCGACCAGCATCAGCGCCCGGTCGAGCGCCACCGGCAGCCAGCTCGGCTCCCAGTCCCAGACGAAGAACAGGCACACGAGTAGCAGCAGGGTCGGCAGCGCGAAGACCAGGATCGGCTTGCGCGACCAGGCGCCGAGCAGCGAGCTCACGCCGCCGAAGAAGAGCAGGGTGGGCACGGCCATCACCAGCGCCGGCCAGGCGTAGTTCCAGACCGCGAAGGGCCCGATGAATTCTGAGCTCTCGGCCGAAGCGAGCACGTGGTTGAAGAAGGCGCGCAGGGCGAGGTCGACGAGGAGCACGAGGCCGAATGCGCCCATGACGCCGGCGAACTTGCCCCAGACGTATTCGCCCGGCGTGAGCGGCGTGCTGTGCAGGATCTCGCCCACCTTGAGCTCCTCGTCACGGATGATCCCCATCCCGGCCGCGACGGCGAGGAAGAACCCGTAGAGCAGCATCACCTGCACGCAGAGCATCTGCGCCAGCGCGAACTGCGACGTGACGAAGGCCTTCTTGCCGCCCACGTCCGAATCGCCCGAGCTGATGCGCATGTGGCCCGCGGACATGCCCCAGGCCATCAGGCCCAGGACGATGAGCAGCACCCAGAAGAGCGGCCGGCGCGTCTGGAAGCGGAACTCGGCGCGCGCAACCTCGAGGAAGCGGCGGAAGCTCATCGCGCAGCTCCGGCGAGCAGCAGCTCCTCGCGCGCGACCCGTCCGCGGTGGGTCAGCACGAGATAGGCGTCCTCGAGCGTCGCGCGCGCGGGCTCGAAGCCCGGCGGAACGCGGCCGTCCTGGCGCCAGATGCGCACGCGCAGGCGACCCTCGGAGAGCATCGACTGCGTCACGTGGCAGCGCGAGCGAAGGTCCTCGAGCCCGCCCTTCTCGACCGAGCCCTCGAAGATCGCACCCTCGAGCAGCGCTCGCGCCTCGACGGGCGTCGTCTCCGCGACGAGCCGGCCTTCCGAGAGGATCGCGAAGCGCGGGCAGAGAACCGAGACGTCCTCGACGATGTGCGTCGAGAGCAGCACGATCCGGCCCTCGGCCAGCTCGGCGAGCAGGTGATAGAAGCGCAGGCGCTCCTCGGGGTCGAGACCGGCCGTCGGCTCGTCCACGATCAGGAGGCGCGGGTTGCCGGCGATCGCCTGCGCGATGCCGAGGCGCTGGCGCATGCCGCCCGAATAGGTCTTCACCTTGCGTTCGGCGGCGGAGGCGAGGTTGACGCGCTCGAGCAGCTCGGCGACGAGGCGTTTCTTGCCCAGCGGCGATTCGACGCCCTTGAGGGCCAGGAGATGCTCGAGCATCTGCGCGCCGGTGAGGTTCGGGTAGAAGCCGAAGTCCTGCGGCAGGTAGCCGAGCTTCGACCAGACGCGCCGGGGATCGGACGTGATCTCCTGCCCGTCGAGCTCCGCCATGCCTGACGTCGGCTCGAGCAGCCCAGCGAGGATGCGCATCAGGGTCGACTTGCCCGCGCCATTGGGCCCGAGCAGGCCGAACATCCCCTGCGGGATGTCGAGGCGGATGCCCTGGAGGGCTGCGACGGGACCGGGGTAGACCTTGACGAGGTCGCGAATCGTGAGCATGGGGGGTACCGAAGGAGGGGGGAAACGGGGAGGTACGCGCATACGCGGCCGTACCCGGTACGATTTCACCATCCCTGGCCTGAACCGCGGAGAATCGCCATGAACCTCGCCAAATTGCTCTTGCCCCTCGCCCTCTTCGCCGGCGCCTGCAGCCACGAGGACGTGCACGCCGCCGCCCGGGAGACCCTGGAGCAGGCCAAGACCACGATCGCGGAACTGAAGCAGAAGGCCGAGCAGGCCGCGGAGGAGCACAAGCCCGAACTCGAGCAGCTCGCACGCGACCTCGAAGCGCAGCGCCAGGAACTGGCGGCGAAGCTCGCGCAGTGGAAAGAGGCGGGCGCGGCAAAGTACGAGGAGGTCCGGCGCGAGCTCGAGCCGAAGATCGCCGAGCTGCAGGCCAAGGCGCGCGAGGCGCTCGAGAAGCTCAAGCAGTAGCGTCGGCGCGCGGGCGGATGCGGATGCCGGCGAGCCCCAGCCAGGCGCGCGGATTGCGCGCGATCGAACGGTAGCTGCCCGTACCGCAGACGACGTCCGCGAGCGCCTCGCACGCCCCGCGACCGTTGAGCGCGAGGATGCGTCGGGCGAGACGCGGCCTGCGGTAGATCAATCCGGCGAGCGCGCGCGCGATGCGCAGCTCGGGCAGGATTCCGCGACGCAACGCGCGCGCATAGGACGCGGCCGCCCGCGCCGGATCACCCCCGGCCTCCACGATGGCGCGTCCGGCGAGGCGCCCGCTCTCGAGCGCGAGCGAGATGCCCTCGGCCGTGAGCGGATCGACGAGGCCGGCCGCATCGCCCGCGAGCAGCACGCCGGGCACGGCGCAATTCTTGCGCGGCCGGATCGGGATCACACAGCCCGAGATCGCTTGCACGCGCGAGCCGGCGAGCCCCCAGCGTTCGAGATGCCGCGCGAGCTCGGTGCGCAGCTCCTTCGCGCCCCGGCGCGCGGCGAGCACGCCGACCGAGAGATGCTCGCGCTTGGGGAAGATCCAGGCGTAGCCCGGCGTGCCGACGCCGAAGTCGAAGACGGCCGTCTGCGCGAAGCGCTCGAGCCCCGCGGGCGTGGCTTCGATCTCGGCTTCGAGCGCCGGGATCGTCTCGAGCGGCTCCTCCCAGCCGCTGCGGCGCGCCACGACGCCGCGCGCGCCGTCTGCACCGACGAGAATCCGGCACTCGAATTCGCCGCTGCTGGTCGCGAGCCGGAACGCGCCGTGCGCGCGCTCGATCGCACGCAACTCGGCCGGAGCCACGAGCTCGGCTCCGCTCGCGCAGGCGAGCTCCACGAGCGACTGGTCGAGCGCGGAACGCATGGTCATGGTCACGATCGGCAGCTCGCGCACGACCTCGACCGGCTCGGCGCCGGCGAAGGGCACCAGGCGCGCGCGGCGGCATTCGCGCTCGATCGGCAGACTGAGCCCGGCCGGCAGCCGCTCGCGGCCGCGCCAGACGAGGCCGCCGCCGCAGGTCTTGTCGCGCGGCAGCGCGTGCTGCTCGAGCAAGGCAACGCTGCGTCCCGCGCGCGCCAGCTCGAAGGCCGCCAATGCGCCCGCGGGTCCGGCGCCCACGACCACGGTCTCGAAGCAGCGGGCCATGGCGCGCCCTCTCGCGCAGCTACTCCGCCCAGACGCGCCGGAGCGCTTCCAGCGGACCCTGCGACGCGCCGCGCGAACCGAAGCGCAGCGAGCGCAGCAGCTCCCCGAGCGCGCGACTCTCGGCGCTGTCCTCGAGTGTTGCGCCGCGCAGCTTGGGTCGGGCCGTGCGCCAGACCCGACTGCTGAGTTCGGGCCGCAACGTCAGCTCGCCCGCGGCTGCGAGCGCGTTGATCGCCATCACGACGCGTGTTTCAGGGTCCCGCTCGGCTTCCAGCGCGTCGAGCAGGCGCACGAGCGCGCCTTCGGAGCGCAGCTTCCAGAGTCCCTTGGCGGTCGCGGCGCGCACCTCCGCGCGCGAGTCCTTGAGGTGCTCGAGCCAGGTGTCGACCGTCGCGGGCGCGAGCGTGCGCTCGAGCCGTTCGCGAGCTTCGGCCGTCGGGATCCCGTTGCGATAGCGCGCGAGCCAGTCGTTCCAATCCACGCTCCCGCTCTCGCGCATCAGGTCGAAGACGATCGCCCAGCCGACGAAATGCGCCAGCACGTTCTCGCGCGTGTCCCCGTCCTCGCCGGCGCGCAGCCGGCACAAGCGTTCGAGCTCGGCGTCGTCGAGATGCTGGTCGGCGAGCTCGCGCAGCGGCCAGCACGCCAGTCCGTCCACGGTCCAGCGTCCCTGAATCAGGATCCCGTCGCCGAGGATCGCGGCCAGGCCCTCCTCGAGCCAGAGCGGCAGGTCGCCGCAGAGCTCCGCCAGGCGCGCGTGCACGAACTCGTGCGTCGCCGTCCCGGCGTCGGGGGCGCCGATGTAGATGCCCGCGGGGGCGCCGAACGGTCCGGTCGAGCGCACGTGCCAGGCGCGCACGCGTGCCAGGCCGATGCCGGGGACGACTTGCGTCTCCAGGTTATCGGGCTGGCCGAGCGCGCTCGCGCCCTTCGAGTTCGCGCCTTTCTCGTCCGCCAGTACGTGCACGCTGACGCGCTCGCGGAACGCGCCGAAGACCGACTCGACCGCGATCAGGGCCGGATCGAAGGCGCGCGCGTAGGCTTGGGCGTCCACTTTCTGGCCGGATTCGGTGCGCAGCGTCCACTTCTCGTGCTCGTCGACGGTGCGCCAGCTCGCGCAGGACTCGAGCGCCAGGCAGAGCAGCGCTCCCGCCAGGACGAATTTCCGCTGCGCTGCCATGCAGACACGTATACGTGAGATCGATCGAACCGGCCAGTGGAGTCTCGCGCGGCGCGTTGGAGCGACCCCGCCACGGGGCTATCATCGGCGCGCAGACCCGCACTCCCGGCCCCGCGCAGCAGGTGACCCATGGCGAGCTTCCGCGTCGAACTCGACGCCCCCAACCACATCGTTCTCGTAATGGTCCTGGAGGACGACGGCAAGGAGCACGACTACCAGTTCGACTTCGATCCGCGCTCTGGCCGCTACGAGTTCTCGGAGCGCGACCTGCTCGAGCGCGATTTCGGCAGCGAATGGGTCGAGGAGATGGAAGGCCAGGTGCGCGAGACGATCCAGAAGGCGCTGGCGCACAAGCGCTCCTGACGGACGGCGCATGCAGCGGCGCGTCTTCCTGATCGTGCTCGACTCGCTCGGGGTCGGGGCCCTGCCCGACGCGCAGGGCCCAGGCGACGCGGGCGCGCACACGCTCGACCACCTGATCGAGGCGGCCGGCGGCCTCGACGCACCAGAGCTGTGCGCGCTCGGCCTCGGGCACGTGCCGGGCGTGAGCCGTGTCCGGCGCGTCCCGCAACCGCGCGGGGCCTTCGGGCGCTGTGCCGAACGCTCGCCGGGCAAGGACACTTCGACCGGGCACTGGGAGATGATGGGCTGCGTGCTCGAGCGGGAGTTCCCGGTCTTCCCACAGGGATTCCCCGCGCCGATCATCGAGGCATTCGTGAGCGCTGCGCGCCTGCCGGGCGTCTTGTGCAATGCTCCGGCTTCGGGCACGGAAGTGATCGAGCGCCTGGGTGCCGAGCACATCGCGAGCGGCAAGCCGATCGTCTACACCAGCGCAGACAGCGTCTTCCAGATCGCGGGCCACGAGCAGCGCTTCGGCCTCGAGCGCCTGTACGAGTGCTGCACGATCGCGCGCGCGATCCTCGACCCGTACGGTGTCGGGCGCGTGATCGCGCGACCCTTCGTCGGCCAGCCGGGCGCATTCCGGCGCACCTACAATCGGCGCGACTACTCGCTCGCGCCCTTCGGCGAGACGGTGCTCGACCGGCTTGCTCGCGGCGGCCTGCCCGTCATCGGCGTGGGAAAGATCGGGGACATCTTCGCCGGCCGCGGGGTCGCGGAAGCGGTCCACACCGAAGGCAATCAGGACGGCATGCGGCGCACGATCGAGCTCGCGCGGACGCGCGCGGGAGGCTGTCTCGTGTTCGTCAATCTGGTCGACTTCGACACGCTCTACGGACACCGGCGCGACGCACTCGGCTACCGCAGGGCGCTCGAGGAGTTCGACGCGGGCTACAGCGAGCTCGCACGCTCGCTCTCCGTGGACGACCTGGTGCTGCTCACGGCCGACCACGGCAACGACCCGACCTTCCGGACGACCACCGATCACACGCGCGAGTACGTCCCGCTGCTCGTCGATGGCGCGCGCGTCCGCCCTGGAACCGAGCTCGGGACGCGCGCCAGCCTGGCCGACATCGGGGCCACGGTGGAGGAGGCCCTGGGTTTCCCGCCCGGCGGCCCGGGCACCTCGTTCCTGCGCGAGTGCCTGCGATGAACGCCCAGGTGGACAGCCTGGCCCGCTCGCTGCGCGAGCACGGTCTCGACGGTGCGCAGATCGCCTTCGTGCTCGGCTCGGGTCTGGGGGCCTTCGCCGACAGGCTCGAGCGGGCGCGCTCGGTCCCGGCGGCCGATCTCGACGGGTTGCCACGCGGCGGGGTGCCCGGACACGTCGGTCGCATCGTGGCGGGCGAGATCGACGGCGTGCGCGTCCTCGCGCAGCAGGGGCGCGTGCACCTCTACGAGGGCTGGAGCGAACAGGAATCGACGCGGGCCGTGCGCGCCTTCGCCGCGATCGGCGTGCGCAAGCTCGTCCTGACCAATGCCGCGGGCGGCATCCGTCCAGGCCTTCGGCCCGGAACGCTGATGCGCATCAGCGACCACATCAACCTCCAGGGGCGCACGCCGCTTGCGCGCGTCGAGCGCGGATTCGGCACACCATGGGACGCGGCGCTCGGCGCTGCGCTCGAGAGCGCAGCGACCGAAGCCGGCATCGCGCTCGAGAGCGGCGTGTACGCGGGCCTGGCCGGACCGGCCTACGAGACCCCGGCCGAGATTCGCTGGCTGCGTTCGATCGGGGCCGACGCGGTCGGCATGAGCACGGTCGCCGAGGCGCTCGCGGGGCGCGCGGCCGGCATGCGTGTCGCGGGCATCTCGCTGATCACCAACCTCGCCGCGGGCCTCGCGCCGACTCCACCCTCGCATGCCGAGGTGCTCGAGACCGGAAAGCGCGCCGCGCACGATTTCTGCACGCTGCTGGAGCGCGCGCTGCGGGCGCTGGTCGAGCGATGAGCACTTCCCTCGCGAGCGTGATCGACCACACGCTGCTGCGGCCCGACGCCAGCGCGATCGAGATCGACAAGCTCTGCTCCGAGGCGCTCGAGCACCGCTTTGCCGCGGTGTGCGTCAACGGCGCCTGGGTCCGGCGCTGTGCGCAGGCCCTGAATGGCTCCGGCATCGCCGTCTGCGCGGTCGCGGGCTTCCCGCTTGGCGCGATGACGACGGCGGCCAAGGAGTTCGAGATCCGTTGCGCACTCGAGGACGGCGCACGCGAGATCGACATGGTGCTGAACGTCGGCGCGCTGAAGTCCGGCGACCACGCGCTGGTCCGAGACGAGCTCGAGAAGCTCGCGCGGCTCTGTCACGCGCGCGGCGCGCTGCTCAAGGTGATCCTCGAGACCGCGCTGCTCACCGAACCCGAAAAGGTCGTCGCCTGCGGGCTCGCTCACGCGGCGCGGGCGGACTTCGTCAAGACGTCGACGGGCTTCGCGAAGAGCGGTGCGACCGTGCACGATGTCGCGTTGATGCGCCGGAGCGTCGGGCCGGCCATGGGCATCAAGGCCTCGGGCGGCGTGCGCGACGAGCAGACCGCGCGTGCGCTGCTGGCGGCGGGTGCGACGCGGCTGGGCACCTCGGCCAGCGTGGCGATCGTCGCCGCTTCGCGCGGCTAGGGCTCGATGCCGAGCGTCTCGTCCTCGGAGCGCTCTTTGCCGAAGACGGCGAGATCGAGCTCCTCGGCCAGGAGCTGCGTCACGATCAAGAACTCGTCCGGGACGTCTTCGCTCGAGACCAGGCGCACGTCACGAGTCGAGCGGCCTTCCTGGGCCGCGGCGATCTGGCACACGCGCAGGACGTCCATCACGCGGTCCTCGAGGCGCCGGCCGGCCGGCTCCTGGAAGACGAATTCGGTCGTGCCGTCGCGCATCGAGGCGCAGTCGAGATCGGGCGAATCACAGGGGCCGACGAGGCGCACCATCACCTGCTGCTGGGCGATGGGCAGCCGGGATTGGGCGCGCAGCCCGTAGAGTCGGATGCCGTCGTGGGTCCGGAGGTGGAACTCGTCGACTTCCATCGAGCTTGTCGAGAGCTCCGGGCGCGGGATCAGCAGCACCGACGGATGCCCCAAGTTCATTTGCTGCAAGCGGTTGAGCCAATAGGCTCGATCGAGCAGCAGCGGGTGCAGAGTGCGCCTGGACGGAGCGGGCATGGTCGGGCAAAGCCGGGGCCTTGTGTGCCGGCGAACCTCAAAAACCACGGAAAAAGACGCTCCCGAATCAGCGCAGGACAGGCGCGCCCAACGAGGCGAGGTAAACCGACCGTAAGCGGCTTCAGTCAATGATTTAGGGCCACCGGTGCTAGCGGGCTGCGGAGCCTCTCCGGTATCCTGCCGCCCCCCCGCCCGGCGCTTCGCCTTCTCCCACCCACGCTCCGGGCAACCAGCAGGATCCAGGCCTCTCGTCGTGGCTCTCGGATGACCTGCCGGTAAGGAGACTTGTGCCGATGTGGATCCCTACGGGTTGTCTAGCCCTCCTACTCTCCCCAGGTCTGGTCCGGACGCAGGACCCCCCGGAAAAGCCGCAAGAGCCGGCGAAGCAGGAAACTCCGGCACCCGCGCCGGCCGAGACAGGCAAGTCGTCCTCGCCAGCGATCCTCATCCGAGCTGCGCGCGTCGTCGTGCGCCCTGGCGAGGTGCTGGAACAGGTTTCGATCCTCGTCCGTGACGGGAAGATCATCGCTGTTGCAAAAGACCTCGCCGCGCCGAAGGGCGCGCAGGTGCTCGAGACCGAAGTGGTGTGCGCGGGCTTCCTGGATCCCTGGTCGGCACTCTGCATCGACAGCGGAACCGCGCGCGATACCGGGACGACGCCCGCGTCGCGCTCGATCGACGGATTCGACCCCTGGAGCCCCGACAGCCTGCGCAAGGAGGCCTTGCGCGCCGGCGTCACGAGCGTGCGCATCCAGGCCGGCGCCACGGCGCGCACGGGCGGGAAGGGCTCGGTGATCCGGGTTGCGCCGCAGCTCACGCCCGAAGAGGCCGTCGTCAGCAGCGAGAGCTGCGTCTCGATGAACATCGGCATGTCGGCGAACGCCGGTGGCGGACAGACGATCGAATTCGTCGACGGGCAGCCGACAGCGGTCGACACGCGCGGCCGGCCGATGGACGTCTTCGACCGCATCGCGGACCTCGACCGCGTGACGTCGGCGCTCGAAGGAGGCCGCTCCTATCGCTACTCGCTGGTCGAGCACAAGCACGAGCTCGAGGAGTGGAAGAAGAAGATCACGGAGAAGGATGCCGAGCTCGAGAAGGACGCCAAGAAGGCCAAGAAGGACCGCGAGAAGGAAGAGAAGGACGCCAAGGACAAGGGCAAGCCCTTCGAAGAGAAGAAGTACAAGGAAGACAAGAAGCCGCAGCCCCCGCGCTACGACGAGGACAGCGCCGTGATGGGGCGCGTGGCGGATGGCGAGCTGCCCTTCTTCGTGCAGGCGCACCGCGCGGCGGAGTTGCGCGGGCTCGTGGAAGGCACGCGGGGTTACGATCGCCTGCGCCTCGTGATCGTCGGCGGGAGCGAAGCGCGCGGTTCCGTGGCCGAACTCGCCGAACGCGGGATACCGGTGCTCGTCTGGCCGGCGCTGCGCGGCAAGGGCGCAGGGGACGAGTACGACGGCGGCGACCTCAGCCTGGCGGGCGACCTCGCGCGCGAAGGCGTGACCGTGCTGCTCGGCAGCGGCGGAACGGATCCGGCGGCCTCGCGCGACCTGCCGCTCCTGGCGCAGATCGCGATCGGGCACGGCCTCGACCGCGCCAAGGCATTCGAGGCGCTGACGATCGGCGCTGCGCGCCTCCTGGACGTCTCGGATCGGCTCGGCAGCGTGGAACGCGGCAAGGACGCCGACCTGCTGCTGCTCGATGGCGACCCGCTGGGCGCGGAAACGCGCGTGCAGCGCGTGATCTCGGCCGGACGCATCGTCCTGAACCCGGAGGATTGAACCGATGCTCTTCGAATTCCTCTGCACCTCCGCACTCCTCGCCGGCCCGGCCGGACCCGGCCTGAGCAACGCTCCCTCGAAGTCCGAGCCGAGGACGGTGGTCCTGCGCGCGGACAGGCTGCTGCTCGGCGACGGGACGACGATCGAACAGGGCGCACTGCTCGTCGAGGACGGCCGCATCCGCGCCTACGGCAAGGATGTCGATGTGCCGGAGGGGGCGGGCCTCGTCACGCACACGGGCTGGATCAGCGCGGGGCTCGTGGCGCTGCACGCCTATGCCGGCGCGCCCGAGGAAATGCGCGACAGCACGCGTCCGGTGCTCGACGGCAGCATCGCCTGGGCTTTCGATCCGGCGCATCCCGATTTCGCGGACGCGCTGGCCGCGGGCATCACCACGCTCGTCCTGACTCCGCAGCCCAGCGCCCTGTCGGGCGGCTCCAGCGCAGTGGTGAAGACCGCGCGCGGCCGCGTGCTCTCGCGCGAAGCGCAGCTCTCGCTGGGCTTCTCGGCTGCCGCGCTCTCGATCAACCGCTATCCGACCAGCTTCGCCTCGGCCGTGGCCGAGCTCGACCAGCGCTTCGTCAGGGGCGACGGCGCCTTCGGACGCGCGAAATCCGGCGACCTGCCGGTGCTGATCGAGGCCGACTCGCGCGAGGACGTGCTGCGCGCGACCGCCTTCGCGAAGAAGCACAAGCTGCGCGGCGCGATCTACGGCGCCAACTGGATCGGCGAGCTGGCCGAGCAGGTGGGCGAGGCGCGCCTCGCCGCGATCTTCGGGCCCTTCGACGTCGGCGAGGAACGCCGCACCGTGCAGTCCGTGCTCAAGGTCGCCAAGGCCGGACTGCCGTTCGGTTTCGGCCTCGATTCGCCCTGGAAGAATCCCGAATCGCTGCGGCTTTCGGTCGCACTCTGCCTGCGCGAGGGTCTCGACCGCAAGCAGGCCTGGCGTGCGCTCTCGTCGCAAGCTGCGGAGCTCGCCGGGGTGAGCGAGCACGTCGGACGCATCGACAAGGGAGTCGACGCAGACCTCGTCCTCTGGAGCGGGGATCCGCTCGACCTCAAGAGCCGCGTCGAAGCCGTGTTCGTCGACGGTCAGCGCGTTTACGAAGCCAAGAAGCCATGAATCTCTCCTTCCTCGCACTGCTGCTGGCCGCGGCTCAGAACGTCCAGCAACCCAAGACCCAGGGCGACGCCCCGCGCAAGAACTGGGTCATCAGCGCCGAACGCATCTACACCGCCGCCGGCCGATCGCTGGAGCACGGCACCGTCGCCGTCCAGGGCTCGAAGATCGGGATGGTGAGCAGCGGCAGCGAGGATTCGGGCCCGGAATCGCTCGCCTGCTACGCGGTCACGCCCGGGCTCGTCGATGCCAGCGCGCGCATCAGCTCCGGGGCGGCTTCGGTCGAGCAATCGCGCGAAGAGACGCCCGAGCTGCGCGTGACCGACACGCTCAGCCCCTTCGACAACGCCTGGGACGGCCAGGTGGCTAGCGGCGTCACCAGCGTGCTCGCGAACGCGCCCGACGAGAACGTGATCGGCGGACTCGGCGCCGTGCTCAAGACCGCTGGGCCGCCCTCGATCGCGGCGCGCACGGTCAAGGCCGACGCGGTCCTGCGCGGCGCGATCGGCAGCCAGCCCTCGCGCCGCAACCACGCAGCCTTCGGGCGCCCGACCGACTTCTACTCGCGCAGGCCGACGACGCGCATGGGCGTCGAGTGGGAGTGGCGGCGCAGCTTCTACGAGGCCGCCGCCAGCCGCAAGGAACCCGCGCGCTCCTTCAAGGGCTGCGCGCAGGTGCTCGCGGCCCTCGAGGGCAAGCTGACGCTCAACATCCAGGCCTGGACGACGCAGGACATCCGCACCGCGGTCTTCCTCAAGGAGGAGCTCGAGCAGGAGCCGCAGCTCGGCGGCAAGCCGCGCCTCGTGATCGACGCGGCGGCCGAAGCCTGGAAGGAACCGCAGCTGCTCGTGCGCTCGCATGCCGCGGTCGTGCTGCCGCCCTTCCCCGAGGACGGCCGCACCGAGGAGAGCGCTTTCATGGCCTGGAACAGCGCGGCCATGCTGGTCGAGCTGGGCGTGCCCATCGCGCTCTCGGCGCACGGGAATTCCAGTCCCGCCGGCAATCTCGGCATGCAGGCCGGCTACGCGATGCAGGGCGGGCTGGATTTCGACCAGGCGCTCGCGGCCGTGACGATCAACCCCGCGCGCATGCTCGGGGCCGAGGATCGCATCGGCAGCATCGAGGTCGGCAAGGACGCCGATCTCGTGCTCTGGAACGGCGAACCCTTCCAGGCCACTTCGCGCGTCATCGGCGTGATCGTCGACGGCGCTCTCGTGCTCGACCCGCGCACCAAGGACTGAGCACGCAATCCCCGCGACACAAGCACACTCACACCCTCGCCACAGAAGCAGCGGAGCCTCCGCGATGAAGACCCCCATGTTCAGGAACCTCGCCCGGATCCCGGCCCTTGCCCTGTTCGTCTCGCTCGCGCCTCTGCTGCACGCATCCGGCGGCAAGATCGTGATCAAGGCCGGCCGGATCGTCACCCAGTCGGGACCCGACATCCAGAACGGCGTAATCGTGATCGAGAACGGCCGGATCAGCTCGATCGGCCCGGACACGAAGGCGCCCTGGGATGCCGACGTGCTCGATCATCCCGAGCTGACGGCCTTCCCGGGCTACGTCGAGGCGCACAGCCCGCGCGGGATGGATCGTCCCAACGAAACCATCGAGGTCGCGCCCTTCCTCGACGTGCGCGACTCGATCGACCCGATCAGCTTCTACTTCGAGGACTCGCTGCGCGCGGGCGTCACGACGATCAACATCCAGCAGGGCAATGCCTGCGTGGTCGGCGGCCAGGGCATGGTCGTCAAGCCCTTCGGCATCACGATCGAGCAGATGGCGGTGCGCACGCAGTCGGGCGTGAAGATCGTGGCCGGCCCGCGACCCGGTGCTTCGCGTGCGACCCAGGCCCAGGCGCTGCGGCGCGCCTTCGGCGACCTGCGGCGCTATCTCGAGAAGCTCGTCCAGGACACCAAGGACGGCAAGGACACGGCGCGACGCGAGGCCCTCTTCCAGGGGCGCGACATGGAGAAGGAAGAGAACAAGAAGGGCCGCGCGATGGAAGGCAATGCGGCCTGGAAGATCAAGGATCTCGAGCTCGTCCCGCGCGGCGAGATCGACGAGAAGCAGGAGCCGCTGCTGCGCGTGGCAGAGGGCAAGCTGCCCGTCTTCCTCTACTGCGACAGCGCCGCAGCGGTCGCGCTGGCGCTCGAGGTCGCGCGCGAGAACGGCTTCCTGGCCGGCACGACGCTCGTGCTCGAAGGCGACTCGTGGAAGGCCGCCGCCCAGATCGCCGCGGCGAACGTGCCCGTGATCCTCTCGCCCAACCTGGTCTACAGCGAGCGCGATCCCGTGACCGGCAAGGAGGTCCAGACCTTCGTCCCCGGCGTGTTCGACAAGCAGAACGTGCGCTTCGCGCTGCAGTCGCTGAACTCCTCGGCGCAGTCGCTCTGGTTCCAGGCCGCGACCTGCGTCGCCTGGGGTCTCGAGCGCAAGAAGGCGCTCGACGCCGTGACGCGCGTGCCCGCCGATGTGCTGCGCCTGGGCAAGCGCGTCGGCTCGCTCGAGGCCGGCAAGGACGGCAACGTGCTGCTGCTCTCCGGCGATCCGCTGGCGGTCAAGACCAAGGTCGAGTACGTGGTGCTCGAAGGCAATCTGGTCTACGACCGCAGCAAGGACGTGCGCGTCAAGCACCTGCTCGAAGGCGTCGAGCAGAACAACGCGGCGCCGGCCGGCGTGCAGACGCCCACCGACGATGGCGACGACGACCACAAGTCGGGCGGGGAGGAGACCCCGCGGAAGAAGGACGCCGGAGAGAAGAAGGACGAGAAGAAGGACAAGGACCACGGCGGCCAGGACAAGAAGGACTGATCCATGCTCCTCCAGGCATTCCTCGCCCTCTCATTCGCCGGCACGCCCGCGCGGGTCGAGGGCGGCTACATCGCGCTGCAGGCGGGCACGATCCAGCTCGTCGAGCAGGGCCAGGTGATCGAGGGCGGCGGCACGATCCTCGTCCTCGACGGGAAGATCGTCGCAGCCGGCAAGGACGTGCAGATCCCCGGATCCGCGCGCATCGTGGACTACGGCCTGGACGCCGTGATCGTGCCCGGATTCGTGGCGGCGGACAGCCCGGTCACGAGCATGGCCGCTTCCGAGCGCAGCGCCGATCCCTCGCTGCTCGCGATCGACAACTTCGACCCCTACACCTCGTACGTATTCGCGCTGCAGGAGGGCATCACCTGCGCCTACCTGCCGCCCGCGCGCAATCGCCTGGTCGCGGGCCAGGGCGCCGTGGTCAAGCTCGCCGGCGCCGACGCCGGCAAGCGCGTGCTCAGCGCCAGCGCGCTGATCCAGGGCTCCGTCGGCCGCGAGGCGCGCAACACGCCCGGCTACTGGAAGCCGCCGGTTCCGGCGACGATCGACATCGGCCTGGGCGTCGAACAGCCGCAGCTGCCGAAGACGATCGTGGGCGCGATCGTCGCATTGCGCGAGATCTTCGACATCGCCCGTGGCGGCCTCGATGACGGCAGCTACGGGCCCGCGATCGGCACGAGCCTGGGTGCGCTCCTGCGCGAGCACAAGCCCTGGCGCATGGGCGCGAACGAGGCGACCGAGGTGCGCGCGCTGCTGGCCTTCTTCAAGGAGGCGGGGGAGCCGCTCGTGATCGACGGCGGCCAGGGTGCGGGCGAACTGGCCGAGGAGCTCTCGAAGGCGGGCGTGAGCGTGGTGGTCAAGCCGCCGGTGCGGCCCAACACCCCGGGCCGCGACCTGGGCAAGGCACGCGAGGACGAGTGGCCGCGCTACGACGTGGCGCAGCGCCTCGCGAGCGCCGGCGTGCGCTTCGCGATCAGCACGCCGGACTTCGTCGGCATGCAGGACCTGCGCTTCGCTGCGAGCCTGGCCTCGCGCGGCGGACTCTCACAGAGCGACACGCTGCGCGCGATCACGCTCTCTGCAGCCGAGATCCTCGGTGTCTCCTCGCGCGTGGGCTCGATCGCTCCGGGCAAGGACGCCGACTTCGCGGTCTTCGTCGGCTCGCCGCTGGGCGGGAGCCTGATCGCGACCTGGATCGACGGCGAAATCGCCTTCAATTCCTCCAAGGCCGCCGAAGCCGCCGCGGCCTCGGCCACCGTGATCTCGGTCGACGATCTCTACGTCGGCGACGGCACGGTCCTCAGCCCCGGCGAACTGCTGCTCGAGGGGGGCAAGATCCGCGCCGTGGGGCGCCGCGTCGGCCGCCCGGCGGGCGCGACCGTGGTGCGCGGCAAGTGCGCGATGCCTGGAATGATCGATGCGCTCGGCTTCCTCGGACTCGAGGGCTCGACGCGCGTGCCGCCGACGCGCTTCGACCTGAAGCGCATCATCGAGCCGGGCGACCTCGCGGATCGGCGCGTCGCACAGGCCGGAGTCACGACCGTCGTGCTGTCGCCCCCCGGCGCCAGCCC
>Ga0315912_10000672_pt1 | contig 55140 bp, 43 predicted proteins | sample VfabasoilMG_FD_204469 | JGI IMG/M metagenome (GOLD analysis project Ga0315912, IMG submission 204469) | Garden soil microbial communities collected in Santa Monica, California, United States - V. faba soil | ecosystem: Environmental > Terrestrial > Soil > Garden | place: USA: California...
TGCGCCACGATGGCTGCGTTGCTCGACGCTCACCGTATTCCCGATACGACTCGGTCTCGCGCCTTGCCCTCGCGGCGCAGCTCCGCGCCTAACCGGCCACGAACTTCCGGCACCGAGTACTAGTGTTTACGTCGTATGTGTTCTCTCGGCGTCACGCCGTGCCAGCGTTGGAACGCACGGTAGAATGACGATGGTCGCGCGAACCCGAGCAAGAACGCGATCTCGTCCGCTTGGACGTCCCGTGCAAGGTACTCTACGGCGAGGTCTCGCCGCGTGTGTTCGACGAGTTCCGAGAAGGACGTCTCGCGAGCAGCCAGTTCTCGTTGCAACGTACGACTGCTGGTCGCGAGGACTCGGGCGACGCTATGGATCGATGGCACGCCGCTCGGGAGCGCTCGTACGATGGCGTCGCGAACCCGTTCACGCCAATCATCGGACCATCGCGCGAGCTCGCGATCGGCATGACCGTCGAGCAGCGGCGAGAGTCCCCGGTTGGAGCTGACGAGGGGTGCATCGAGCGACGCCACGTCGAACACGATCGAGTCGTTCGATGCATCGAATGTGACAGGGCAACCGAACGCTTCCTCATACTTTGCGGAGACGGAGCCGACCTCAGGTTTGGATCGCTCGAGCGAGGCCCGGAGGGCGGCGATCGGCGGACGGGTCATCGTTCGCGCAAACGCGGCGAGGAATGCCAACTCGAGATCGGCGATCCACGACGCGTCGCGCGTTGCTTCGCCCCGGACCAGAATGACCACGACCTCGGAACCCGACGGTGCGACCATCATCCGGTCGCCGGTGAGCATCACCTTGTATCGTGCAAGACGCGCCAACGCGTCGCCGAGCCCTTCAGCGCTCATTGCTGCGAGACCCACCACGCCAAAGAGTTCGGGCGAAACGCGTGCCCCGAATGAAGCACCGAACGCGTCATCTGGTGCTCGTGCTGCAACCTCCGCGAGCAAGTGCCGGGCCGCACTCGGTTCCATCACGAGGTAGCCTTCGGGCGAGCAGTCTGTGTCTTCGGCCAATGGCAACGGGTCGAAGCCCACGTCTCGGGCCGCAGCAATCAACATGCGTGGGATGCGAAGCGGACGTTGGGTCGTCACTTTGGCGTAGCCGGTGCTCATGTTGGCGCGCCGCGCAAGTGCGGTTGGACCAAGCCGTCGGTAAATGTACGCTCGATGCAGAAGTCATCACAAGTCCGAGCGAAGCGTTCGTCCTTGACGCTCGGCAAGTTCGTGATCGATGCCGGAGCGTGGGTCGCTCGCCGCCGTGCTGGGTTTGCCAACGAGACGGTCGTCGTCGGCGGCCAAACCGTCCACTATCTACAAGGCGGTTCAGGTCCGCCACTCGTCTTATTACATCCGCTCTCGAGCGATCGCTCGTCGTTCGTCCAAGCTGCGGGAGCCGTCACATCGCATCGCAGCGTGATCCTGCCTGATCTACCCGGTCACGGTGGCTGCACTCGCGACCCGAAGGGTGACTACTCGATCGCTGCACAGGCGCGATGGGTTGTCTCGTTTCTCGACGCGCTCGGCCTGCGTACCGTGGATCTTGGCGGCAACTCGTATGGCGGCCACGTGGCATTGTCGGCAACGATCCGATCGCCCGAGCGCGTGCGTTCACTCATCGTGATGAGCTCCGCTGGGCTCGAGGTGGGCCTTGCAACCGGCCTCGACATCTATGGCGGCTTTGGCGAGCCGATGCGGTCGGTCGCCGATCTGCATGCATTCCTCGATCGTGTTTTCCACCTCCGACCGTCGATGCCATCGTTCGTCGAGCGTCAGCTCATGAATGATATCAACGCGAACTATGATTTCCTCGAAGCGATGATCGCCATGATCCGCACCGGCGACGATCTTCGTCTGAACGAGCGCATCCACGAAATCCGCCAGCCAACATTGATCGTCTGGGGTCGTGAGGACGCTGTCGTCCCGCTGAGTGTCGGCCAGGGTTATGCCGAGCTCATACCCAATGCCGAGCTCGTCGTGCTCGATGGCGCGGGACACATCCCCCAACTCGAACGGAGTGATGCTGTCGGAACCGCAATGACGAACTTTCTAGTCGACTAGGCAGTCGGTGAGCACCTGGTGACGGGAGCGATGCAGCCTCGCTCGGTGCCCCCGGAGATGACCCGACTCGCGAAAACCGAGCTTGCGATAGAACTTGTCCGAGTCCCCGACCTCGCCGAGGCGATCAGTCCCGCGTCGCTTCGCGCAGGGCCGCGCGCGCGAGGATCCGCGTCGAATCGAGTACTGGCAGCGGCGAATCGGCGTCGGAGATGAGCAGCGGAATTTCCGTGCAGCCGAGGACCACGGCATCGCAGCCGCGGTCCGCGAGTTCGGCGATGGCTCGGCACACGTATCGACGGGAGGCATCTTCGATGCGGCCCCCGACGAGCTCGTCGAAGATGATGGCATCGATGGCTTCGCGGACCGTCGGCTCCGGGATCTCGTGTTCGATGCCGCGGGGTCCGAGCTTGGCGGCGTAGACCGGGCTCTCCATCAAGTAGCGCGTGCCGAGAATGGCAAGGCGGGAGAACTGGCGGGCGCGGGCGACCGCGGCGACTTCTTCAGCGATGTGCAGCCACGGCGCGGGCGAGGCCGTGCGGATCACGTCGAGCGCCCGGTGAACGGTATTGTCGGGGCAGATCAGGATCTCGGCCCCGACCTGCACGAGCTTGCGCGCCGACGCGAGCAAGCGCTGGGCTGCGGCTTCCCACCGTCCGGCCTCGAGATGCTCCATGTATTCGCTGAGCGAATAGGTGTGCATGGTGACTTCGGGGTGTCCGTGTGGCCCGAGGAGCGCCACGCCTTCGCTGCAGATCGTCCGATAGCAAAGCGCGGCCCCTTCGGCGCTCACCGCCACGATTCCGATGTGCTTGGTCTTCGTCATCGATTGTGCCCTCCGCTGCGGCGACGTTGCGCCCGAGTTGTTATCGCGTTGCCGCCGCAGAAGCGAGCCCGCAGGGTTTGTCGCTCGGCAGCCAGGTTTGCCGCCGATGAATCCGCTTTGCGGCTCATCGCCCCCGCGGCCCCCAGCCGAGAGGCCGAGGGCGAGCGAGGCTCGCAGACGCTCCTGCGATAGCCGAGCGGCCATCCTCGACGAGGTCCGACCTCGACCCCTTGCGAGCCTTCGCATGCTCGCGGACGAAGCCCGAGCACGTGGAAGCCCATAGCCCGACGTCGCTCGGCAGAGCGCTGCTAGAAAGTAGGACCAGCGAGTATTAGCTAGCGCAAACTTTGCTTCTCGGGGAGAGCGGAGAGACGTCGCTTCCAATCCCAGGGTCATCATAAGCTGGGTTCGACGAATGACGACAAAAGGCCGCCGCGACGGTTTCCGGAATGGAGAACACCATGGATTCAACACAGTCCGAGCTTCACGCACTTTTGGACAATCGAGTCGAGGCATGTCGGGAAAAGGACATCGATCGGCTCATGTCGCTTTATTCCCCTAACATTGTCTATTTCGATTGTGTACCCCCTCTCCATTTCACCGGTGCCGATGCAGTCCGACGTAATTTCGTGCGGTGGTTCAATGAATACGAGGGCCAAATCGTTTTGGAAACCCACGGCTTGAGTATCGCGGCCAGCGGGGATGTTGCGTTTGCACACATGCTTCACCTGGACAAGGGAAACTCTCACCTGGAGAATGGGCTCGAGTTTTGGCTGCGTTCGACCGTTTGCTGCCAAAGGTCGAACAACAAGTGGTTGATTACGCACGAACATATCTCATTACCTGTCAAGCCGGAGCTTTGGAGTACGGTCGTGAAGGGCATTGCGCGTTGGACTTGCTGGGGGAAGTTTGAGCCTGGAAACGCCGTCAGTATCGTTTCTGGCGAGACGCGAGACTGAAGACTCTACCCGTAAAGCTGGCGCTCAGCGTCCGGCGTGACGGATTGGCAGGTCTGCACGCCCGGACTCCGACAACCTGTCATACCCACGTACCCACGTACCGGGCGGGCATGAGGCGAATCGGTTTCTCGAGGCACGGCACCGCCCTTGCACGAGCCTCGCAAGGAACCGCAATGAACAGATTCACTCTTGCCGTCTTACTCGCAGGTGGGTTCAGCTGTGACCTAGCCGAGTCCGAGTCCGAGTCCGAGTCCGAGTCCGAGTCCGAGCCTTCTTTGATGTGCGAATTTCAGGGCGAAGGGATCTTCGTCGTCGATCTCGATGGTGGGGACATCGCGCTGCTCGCTGGATACCGCAATCCAGAGGCGCGTTTGAATCACATCAAATTCGGATTCCTCGAGCAGGGAGGAGGGACGTTCGACTTCGTGTTCGTGCCGGATTTGGAGGGTAACCTCTACCAATTTAGCGTCACGTTCGATGGGGAGTCCATCTCCGCGACTCCCGCGGAGATGAAACTCGAGGGAGCAGAGGGCTCGCTCCTCAACGGACCAACGTACTGCGACCGCGGGCAAATCGGCTTTGGCGAGATCACGTCGACGTCGGTGGGGTTGAAGACGATTGACCCTAAGGATCTAGACAGCCTATCGACCTCCAGTATTGCTCAAGCAGAGGACGCCGGATTTCTGACCACGATACAGTCGGACGACGACCAAATTTCCGCGGATTTGAACTGTAGGAATGTGCCCGATGGCCTCGTGTACACCGGAGTGGACTGTGCGGACAACGCGACGGTGAACGACTGCATCAGCCAGGGATCGGAGATGAGCGCGATTCATCACAAAGGGTCCGAGGAAGCCCCTGCGACCCGCCTCACCCGGCCCGAGGAGGATCCGAGAATTATCGCATCTCCTGGGCGAGCCGCAGGTGTTTCGCTCGGAGATGCCGACCCTGATCTCCTTGTCGCATCCGACGGTAGCAGGCACTTGATGTTCGAGCGTGTATTCACGACGTCCGAGACGTTCGATGACCCCGTGCTCGCCCCAGAGTTCCAATACACGGGGTTCAGCACCCTCATGTATACTCGCTTGGAAGATGGTGCCGTGAATCCGGAGCTCGAGGTCGACCTCAGCGGATGGCTGAACCCGCCCGCGGAGCACTCCCTGGTGTTGGTCCCGCACATGAAAGCTCCCATCGACGAGGGCGACACGATCGAGTTCACCGCGTTCGGTGTCCTCAAGTCTCGGAACGAAGACAGATACACTGGGATCCTCACGGCTCGATTCGACCGAGATCTCTCCCAGGTCGAAGGGCGTCGGATCGTCGTCGACCCTTCGGATGTGGAGGGTGTTCTATCGTTCGGAGAGTTCGCATGCCACGTTTGGGACACGTGCGGGCTCTCGTCGGATGGCAATGTGTATCTCTACGGGTTGGCTGCCCCCAAGTTCTTGACCGCAGGCGAGAGAGACTACATCGTGTTCTCGGTCACCAAAGAGCCTATCGCCAATTCCGATGGCGAGACCCTGACATTCGCGAATGGAACGACGCAGGCGGCCGACGAGTTCCGGCGAAACATCTGTGGCTCTCACTGAACGGATCCGTGAGCGAGGCCACGGGTTGGGTCGAGCGCTTCGGTCACCGAGTGGCTGCATCTCGTGCGACGTGCATGAACCACCCGTGGTGGCCCTCTTTCAATTGCGTAGATGTGAGACTGTCACTTCGCGGGCATCGTCGTTTGACAATCACCCCAGCGTTCGAGGAAATAGACGAAGTCCAAATACGCGGCCTCGGTGGTCTCGTGGAACTTGGCGTCCCCGCCATGGGGCCCACCCCCCAATGCCGGGTCGAGCGGCTTGAGCAACAGCAAGCTTTGGAGCGGTACGTCGGGATTCAAGTAGCCGCCTGTTTCGGCATTGCGCAAGGTCGTGAGCGATGCCCCATCACACGGACCACTCGCGATCCAAATGGGAGCGTCGTCGGGGGCGAACTCTTCGAACCCCTGCACATGACACGGCGTGCAGCGTCCCCGCCACGCGTAGACTTTCGTCTCCCAAACGAGCTCGAGGGTTTTCGGCGAACAATCCCCAGGATCGTCCAACGGGAACGGGTCGAGCCCGCCCGCTGGCAACGGGCAGGTGGAAGGTTCCGAGATCTGGCAAGGGTTCTCGATGGGCTCGCACAAGTGGTCGCCGCACGCTGCACTCGTCTCGATCCAAGCCCGCATCGCTGCATATTCTTCGTAGAGAGCAGCTTCCGTGATTCCGCCCCGCGGTTCGGCACGTTCGATCCACGCGAGCATCAGGCTGTTCGCCGGCGTGTCCAGGTCGACGACACCCTGCTCGACCATGCAGGCCATGGTGGCGCAAGGATCGTCGCGATCGTAGAGCGCGAGATCGACCCCCGAAAGGTGACACTGATTGCAGCTACTCGGACGATCGTCGGCGAGAAGTGGAGCGATCCTTCGCTCATAGAGGTTCAATCCTTCGTCGAGGTTGCATCCTGGTGGCAGAACTTCCTCGGATCCGCTGCTCGATCCGACTACCGTGGTCGACTCCTGCGCTGACGGAGGTGACCGATCGCAACCCGCAAGGCCGCACACGCCGAGGACGATTGCGCCGACGAGAGCATCCGCGCGGGTCATGGGAACAAGCTTACGGATCCATGGCGATGTTGCCTACACGACTGCGGCGGATTCCTCGTGGACCCTCGGCCGTTGGCCGCGCGCGGCGAAAAAGGTCGTGCTTTCGGAGGTTCACGGGTATCGAAACGTGTGTCGAGCGCGCGTCGATTGCAGACCTGAGGTTGGCGGGAATCGATGGTCGGAGATCACGTTGCGGGTACAACGGCCCAGCCAATCATCACCGGTGGTATTGTCCGCAACGACGGCATCGAGAACGCGCCCGTCCGCCAAGACCGTCCACGTCACGGTGACAGTGCCCGGCAGCGGTCCAACCCGCCGGATCCGCTTCGCGTAACACCGCTTCTGCATGTACTGACGGCGATCTCGAATCACGACGGAGAGCTGTTCGTCCGTGAGGCCGGAACGGACCACGACGGGCGGTGGTACGTCGTCGGTCGTTTCACGGGCCTTCGTCATGCGAGGGGGCGCCGCGGTCTTGGGCGAGGGCGTCGCGACCGGGGCCTCCTTCGGGGTGGTCTCCTCCTCGGGCGCGATCGAAGGGGTCGTCGCGACGACTGGGGGCGCGGTCGATGGGTCCTCCACCTTCGACGGGGTTTCGTCTTCGCTCGGCGACGGAGTGATCGAAGCGTGGGTCGGCGGAGGTGTTGGAGGGGAAGGTTGCTCCGGGGTGGTGACCGATGTGGTCGTGGGCGCTGGCGTTTTCGGGAAAACTCCAAACCAACCGACGGCGAGGGCGATGACCAAGGTTCCCCCCACCGCGGCGGTGACGATGGCGATCGCCCGATGACGCTTCGGATCGGTCCTCGTGCGCGGAACAGGGGAGACGGCCACGTTCGGAACACCCGCGGACGCCCACTGCATGGGCAGACCGGGCGAGATCCCGGGTGGGCGTACGGCCAAAGGAGGTACCGAGCCCGGCGAAGGAAACGCTGAACCGACCGAAGGCGACGACCCATCCGAGATCGGACCCGCGGCGGCAACGGAAGGTTGCTCACTCCACGAGCCACCCGGAGGCGGTGGAACGATGGGCGCGGTCGCATCGAACGCAAACTGGGCCGAAGGTCCGGTCGGAGATCGGCGTGCTTTGATCTCACGATGGACTTGAGTGATCGCAGTGAGCAACGCCTCCGCCGAGGGATGCCGCTCCGCACGATCGAAGGCGAGGCAGCGATCGACCACCGGGACGAGCTCCGCCGGGAGGTCCGGCGCGAGCGTTCCGAGACTCCGCGGCGGTTCGCTCAACATCTTTCCGATCAACTCACCGAGCGACTTCACGTCGTAGGGTCGTTGGCCGCTCAGGCACTCGCAAAGCACGACGCCCATCGCATACACGTCGATCCTGGCGTCGATATCCCGCACACCTTGGGCCTGTTCCGGCGCGAGGTAGAGGGCGGTTCCCACCACTGCACCGGTCATGGTCAAACGGTGGAGCCCATCCTCGCGAGCTACCTTCGCCACGCCGAAATCCAAGATCTTTGGCGTCCACGTGCCATCGCGATGGTAGGCGAGGAAGATGTTGTCGGGCTTGAGGTCGCGATGGATCACGCCTTCACGGTGGACCTCCTCGAGGGCGCTCAGGATCCCGGTCGCCATCGCCACGGCCTCATCCACGGTCATGCGACCACGTTGCAGGCGATGAGCGAGGCTTTCCCCGTCGAGGAGTTCCATCGAGATCCACGGCTTACCCTCGAAGCGTCCCGCATCGAACACCTGCACGATGCTCGGGTGACTCACACGGGACGCCGCGATCGCTTCGCGATGGAAGCGTTCGACGGCGTCGGGCTTCGCCGCGAACTCGTCGTTCATGACTTTGAGTGCCACGCGACGCTGCAACGCCAGGTTCATGGCGACGTAGACCGCCCCCATCCCCCCTTGGCCCAACAACCGTTCCAGTTGGTACTTGTCCGCGAGGATCTGGTGCGGGACGAGGGACATCGGAAGCCGGCGCGTCCTTGAGTATGGCCCGAGCGAAGGGTGGCGTCACCGCGCCCACCGCGAGGCTCGGATGGCGCCAGTCGTGATACACCACCGACGAGGCGGGGCGTGGCACTTCGAGCAACGATCTATCACTACCTCCAAGTCGAGGATGGCGATCGAGGGGGCGAGCGAGCGCTCAACATCGCACTCTCGGTGTTGATCGTCTGCAATCTCCTTGCGGTCGTTTTCGAGACCGTCGAGGAGTATCGCACGGCCTACGGATTCGCCTTTCTCGCGTTCGAACGGTTTTCACTCGCAGTGTTCTCGACGGAATACCTGCTGCGGTTCTGGTCCTGCGCGGAGGATCCGAAGTACGCGGGTTTGCGTGGACGACTGCGTTTCCTGGTGAGTCCGCTCGCGATCGTGGACCTCATCGCGATCGTGCCCGGCCTCATCCCCGGTACGGTCCTGGATCTCCGCTTTGCCCGCGCGCTGCGATTGCTTCGACTCGCTCGCGCGTTGAAGCTCGCCCGCTACTCCAAATCGGTGCAGTTGTTCTTGCGGGTGCTCGGATCGCGGCGGAGCCAGCTCGGCCTTGCGTCCTTCACGGGCGCGTTGTTGTTGCTTTGCGCCGCGTGCGGGATCTACTTTCTAGAGCACGACGCCCAGCCGGATCGGTTCCCCAGCATCCCCGCATCGGTCTGGTGGGGCGTCATGACCCTCACCACCGTGGGCTACGGTGACGTTTATCCGATAACGCCGGGTGGCAAGCTGCTCGCGGGAGTCGTGGCCGTGCTCGGCATCGGTATGTTCGCATTGCCGGCGGGCATCCTCGCGGGCGGTTTCTCGGAGGAGATCGAACGGGAGCGCCAGGGCCCCAAGCGTTGCCCTCATTGTGGCGAAACGCTCGATAGTTAGTCTTCGAGGGGCCTTTAGCAAAGGCCCCTATCACGGAACGAACTTCCGACTTGAGGCACTCATCTTCGTTCAATCATCGCTCGTTTGCAAGCAATAGATTGACGCCGTTCGACCGCATTCGTATTCGGCGCAATAGCCTACAGTCCAGAACGAATCGATCGCCCGTGCATTGGCGAGTGAAATGTACCCTTCTTCTTCGGTGAACGTGGCGTCGCTCAGCCAATCGCCGCAAGCGGGGTCGAACGGCAAGGAATCGCCAGTGAAGAGAGTCGAGGTCCAGACAGGCAGACCGGCCGGACTCGATTGGCAAGCGCTCCCTCGGGTGGGCTCTTCGCCGTATTCGTTGAGGTCGATGCCGTGTTCGAGATAGATCGCGTCGACATCGTTTCGATCGGTCGTGAACACGCTGAAGTTCGCCGCCACGCGCGTACCATCCGTGAGGACATAAGGATCGGAGCTGCCGGGAATCCTCAGCCCGGCCGAAACGTCGTTATCGGACAGCCAAGCCATCCAATCTCCGCGGAGTCCGGCGGCTTCGGCCAGGTTTTCGCAGTATTGATCCGCTCCGCTCAATCCGCCCAGATTGCCGCTGAATACTTGGCTGCTGACGAAAATCCCCCGCGCGCATACACCACTCGGATCACAAAAGCCGCTGCTACACTCCGGGCATTGGACGGTCGGGGTTCCGCTTTCGGAGTCGGACGTCATATTCGATGTGTCACTCGCGACCGCTGTCTCGGCGTCTGCTTCTCCGCCGCTCGTGGTCCCTCCTCCAATGGACGAGCTGCCACCCGGGGACGAGTCTTCTCCGTCCCCCGGCGTGTTTGCAGTGCCTTCGTCATCGACCACGCTGGTCGCACCGGGCGCGTCAGTGTCGGTCCCGGTCGAGGAGGACCCGGGCTCGGGTGTCGACTCTGGTGAAAAGCAGGCGTTGAGGACCACGAGCAGGGAAGACCACCAGACGCGGGAGGACATGCGCGCGGAGTATGACCGAGACGCCGTGGATTTCGCTACACGCTCCGCGCCAACGCTTGTTCCAAGTCGGCGAGCAGGTCGTCGGCGTCCTCGATCCCCACACTCAGACGCACCAATGCATCCGAGATCCCGAGGGCTTTCCGAGTCTCCGGATCGATCGATGCGTGCGTCATGATCGCCGGATGCTCCGCCAACGATTCGACACCCCCGAGGGATTCGGCGAGCGAGAACACACGCAGCGATGTGAGAAACGATTTGGCAGCAGGCAGTCCATCGCGAAGCACGACGCTGACCATTCCGCCAAAGTCCCGCATCTGCCGTCGAGCGAGCTCGTGCTGTGGGTGCTCGGCCCGCCCCGGGTACATCACGCGATCGACGTTCGGATGGGCGCTCAGGAATTCGGCGACCCGGCGGGCATTGCTGCAGTGCCTCTCCATACGGACGTGAAGGGTCTTCGTCGAGCGTAACAACAGGAAGCAATCCCAAGGAGCCGGCACGGCTCCGACCGCATTCTGAATATACCGCAGGCGCGCCCCGAGTTCGGGGTCACCTACGATGAGCGCCCCCACGACCAGATCGGAGTGTCCGCCCAAATATTTCGTGCACGAGTGGCTCACGATGTCGGCACCGAGCGCGAGCGGATTTTGCAAGAACGGGGTCGCAAACGTGTTGTCGACCACGGTCAGGCACCCATGTGCTCGAGCCATCGCGGCCACCGCTTGGATGTCGATGATCTTCAAGAGTGGGTTCGTCGGTGTCTCGAGCCAGACCATTCGGGTTTGTGGCGTGAAGGCAGCCTCGGTCCGCTCGAGGTCCGCCATGTCGACGCGCGTGAACGCGATGCCGAGCCGGCCAAAGACGTGTTGAAAGATCCGGTAGGTTCCGCCGTAGACATCGTCGCAGAGCACGACGTGGTCTCCCGCGGAGAGCAAATGCAAACACGCGGCGATCGAGGCGACTCCGGACGCGAAAGCGATCCCCATGGATCCGCCTTCGAGGCTCGCGAGGTTGCTTTCGAGGGCGGAGCGGGTCGGGTTGGCCGACCGGGAATAATCGTACGGCCGCTTGAACTCTCCGGGGCTCGATTGAACGTAGGTCGAGGTTTGGTAGACCGGGGTCATGATCGCGCCGGTCGAGGGGTCAGGGCTTTGACCGGCGTGAATGCAGCGGGTCGCAAAGCGGGAATGATCCGCGGGATCGGAAGGGTCCGAGTGGTCCGACATGATTCGAGGTGGCTCCGGCATCAATGGATGGATGGAAAACGCGCGGAAAGGTATTCGATGAGATCGATCTTCGAGATGACGCCCACGACCTGCGCCGAATCCACGACGACGGCGACGTGGTCGGTCGCAAAAATGTGAAACAGTTCCTCGAGCCGGGCCTTGGGATAGATGAGGCCCGCGAGTGAATGGGCGACCGACCGGGCGGGCGAATCGGGCGAAATCGTTCCTCCCTGCAGTCCGCGGAGGATATCGCTTTCGTGCACGATCATGGCTAGTTTCCCGCGATCGATGATCGGGATCTGTGACACGCCGTGGGCGCGCATCAATCGTGTCAGTTCGCGGATCGGCGTTTCGGCCAACGCGGTCATGGGGTTTGGTTTGCGTTCGCGGAGCAGATCCTCGACGAGGCCGAGTTCCGGGCCACGGGTCGTGAACCCATGTTCGTCCATCCACTGGTCGGACAGGTATTTGGTGACGTAGCGCGTCCCCGAATCGGGAAGCACACAGACGACGGTTTTGCCGGGGCCGAGTTCTTGCGCGATCTCGACGGCTACGTGAACGATCGAGCCCGACGAACCGCCCGCAAACAGCCCTTCCTCGCGAACCAGGCGCCGGCCCATCTCGAACGATTGTTTGTCGTTGACCTGGCGGATGTCGTCGACCACCGTGAAATCCATCGCACCACAGGGGATGTCTTCACCGATCCCTTCGACCATATAGACGTGTGCGGTTGGTAAGGTCCCCGTATGGAAAAGGTTGTAGTGCACGGATCCAAGGGGGTCGACTCCGATGATGCGAACGTGCGGCGCATGTTCCTTGAACCACCGCCCCACCCCCGAGACCGTGCCGCCCGTGCCCACGCCTCCTACGAAAGCATCGAACTGGCCGCCATCGGTATCTTCGAAGAGCTCTCGCCCGGTAAGGATCCGGTGGGCCTCGATGTTCCACGCCGAATGGTATTGATCGACGTAAAAGGAATTAGGCGTCTCTGCGGCGATGCGCTTGGCGGTATTGACATAGTGCTCGGGCGAGTCTCCGGGCACGTCGGTCGGGGTGATGATCACTTGGGCGCCGAACGCCTTCAGCATGTTCACCTTCTCCGTGCTCATCTTGTCGGGCATGGTGAAGATGCAGCGGTACCCTTTCACCGCGGCGACCATCGCCAAGGCCTGGCCGGTATTGCCCGAGGTATTTTCGACGATCGTACCGCCTGGCTGGAGTGCCCCCGTGCGTTCGGCTTGCTCGATGATGTAACGGGCCATGCGGTCCTTCACCGAACCCGTGGGGTTCAAGTATTCGCACTTGGCCAAGACGGTCGCCGCGGAAGCGGGCACGACGCGGTTGAGGCGAACGAGCGGCGTTCGGCCGACCGCATCGAGCACGGAGTTCTGGACCTTCATCCTCGAAAGTTTGCCACGCCGAAAAGGTGGTCAAAGGTGGGAGTCACGAGTCGCATGCGACGTCACACGACGCTCGGCCCCGTTCGAACCCCTTCCGCGCAACTTGTAACCGAGTTCAAGCTTCCAACGCCGCTTTGACGCCTCTAGTGCACGGTTGGCGATAACGGTACGCACCTTGCTAAGGTATCGATGCCTCATGAATGGGTGGCCAAAACCAGAAGACTGGACGGGCGTGCTCCTTGGGGAGCGATATCGCATCGTCCGGATGATGGGCGAGGGAGGCATGGGAGCCGTCTACGAGGCGACCCACGTCAAGCTCGAAGGCAAGGTCGCCGTCAAGATGCTGCATCCGTTCCTCGCGAGCGACGAGCGGCATCGCAAGCGGTTCCTTCGAGAAGCCCGAGCCGCGTACCGGATCCAGAGCGAACACGTGGTCGACATCCTCGACTTCGGCGAAGAGCCCACCGCGTACTTCGTCATGGAATATCTCGAAGGGATGGACCTTGCGAAGTTCGTCTCGCGTGAGGGGAAGTTGTCCTGGGCCCGCGTCCAAGCCATTGCCCTCCAGGCGATGAGTGCCCTCGCTGCCGCACATCGCCTCGGCATCGTGCACCGCGACATCAAGCCTTCGAACATTTTCCTCGTTCCGCGAGACGATCGACTCGAGCACGTGAAGGTCCTCGACTTCGGGATCGCCAAGGTGGCGGATTCGGGGCCGGAAACGATTGGGATTACGCGGACCCACGAGGTGCTTGGCACCGTCCTGTACATGGCGCCAGAGCAGGCCACCGCGGGGGCCGTGGATGCGCGGAGCGACGTTTACTCGTTCGGTGTGGTGCTGTACCAGCTGCTCACCGGCACGGCGCCCTTCATCGGGACGAATCAGTACCAGATCATCGATCAACACGTCCGCAAGTCGCCTCCCCTGCTGTCCACGCAAGTGAGGGATCTGCCACCCGGGGTCGAAGAGCTGGTGCTACGGGCGATGGCCAAGCACCCCGACGAGCGGTTCCAATCGATGGAAGAGATGGCCGAGGCAACTCGGGCCATCACTGCGGTCCCGAAGCCCGGTCCACACGGTTGGGCCGGGTCGGCGAACTTGCCACAGTATCCACCCTCGGCCGCTTCTTATCCCGGCGCCGCCGTACCGATCACGGGCCCAACCATCGGCTACGACGGGACGCCGGGCCATCCGCAGGTCGTTCCGACCCTTCATTCCGGATCGTTGCCAGGCCAGGTATCGGGGGCGACCGATCCCGGTCGCGTCGAGAATCCATCGTTCGTTCTTCGACCACGTCGACGGATTCGCCCTGCGCTCGTCGGAGCTGGGCTTGCGGTTGCGGCCATCCTCAGTGGGGGTGCATGGGTCATGGCATCGGCGCAGCAACGGAGCGACGCCGCGGAACCGGCGATGCTCAAGCCGGCGATGCTCGAGCCGGCGATGCTCGAGCCGGCGATGCTCGAGCCGGCGATGGCGAGTGCACCTCGAACATCGTCAGGTACCCCCGATACCCCCAAGGAGGGGGCGGCACTCGGAGAGGGGGCGGCAGCACTCGGAGTGGGTGCGACCGTCGAGACGAGCCCGGCGAAAGTGGGTGCGACCGTGGAGGCGAGTCCGGTGAAGACGGGACCGGTGACTGGTTCGGCCGTGGAGGCGAGTTCGGTGACGACGATCGTCGAGGAAACGACCCATGTCGCTCCGAACGAAGAGGCTGCCGCAAACGAGGGCCGATCGCGTATGCCACCTTCGGGTCCCGTGGCCGGGCCGGTCGCGATCAAACGGACCAACAACGAGGCTCAAGCGTTGCCGCCCAGCGGTTCGGCGAACGCGGATCTCGCTCTCGCGCGGTTGAAACATGCCCTCGCGACCGAGTGTAGCGGGACCGACAAGGGAGCCACGGTCACCGTGCAGCTCGAGATCACGCGGGACGGTCGCGCCTACCCGGACGACGTGACCGACGCGAACGCTGCGGCGATGGTCTGCATCCGCAAGGTGGTTCGAGCGCAACGGTTTCCCAGTGGGAAGTCTCGTTCGGACATCATTCGCATCGCGTTGTGACGGACGACGCCCTCACCGTGCAAGTTCGGGCGACATGCTTGAGCAGGTGGTCTGACCGCGCTAGGGTCACCGCCGCGTGCTGAACGTTCGCATCTTCCATGTCGCGTCTTGGCTCGCTTTCGCCCCGGCGGAAGCCGAGAATCGTTGCGAGCGAAGCGCTCACGCCGATCTCGCGACCGATATCTTCGCCGATGCTCAGGAACTCGCGTACGAAGCCGCCACGCCGCAGGCCCATGCGGCAGCTGGCCAGAAATTCGCCGAGGCCGCTCGAGCGATTCCGGTCGAGGAGCTGCCGTGGAAACAGGGGACGAAGTACGTCGGCCTGGCGCACGATGCCTTCCTCAAAGCATTTACCGACGAAACCGCCTCGCTCGCCGAGCGGCGCGAGTGGTTGAGTGCCGATCGGACTCTACTCGAGGAGTATCTCGCGGCCGTGGCCGAGGCGAAGGGTCGAGAGGACCCCTGCTTGGGCGATTCGAGCGTTGCCGAGACCAATCTCCAGGTCGTCATGGTGGTGGCGCCTCGCCTCGAGGAAACTTCGCCGGAGGGCGAACCCGAAACGGTCCCGAGCGACCCGGCCGAAGATCCGGGTGCCACGACGCCGATCGAGCCCAAGCCGGATCCCGACACGGACAAACCAAAGGCGCCCAAAAACGGCCGTGGCCTCCTCATTGGAGCAGGAGTCTCGGGCGCGATCGGGATTGCGGGGTTCGTCGTCATGGGGGTGGGTCTCGCCACCGCATCGAAGGCGGCATCGGATCTGCAAGATTCGCCACCCGACGAGCGCGATGAAGTGTTCCCGGCGGGCGAACGGGGCAATCTCATGAGCGCCGTCGGTGGAGCGATCGGTGGCGTCGGTTTTGCAGTCGGCACCGGATTGCTCGTCGGCGGTCTCGTGCGACGCAATCGGCATCCTCAGCTCGGACTTTCGCCCTCGTTGCAATGGACTGGTCGCGAAGCTCGATTCACATTGACTGGAAAATTTTGAATGCGACACGGATGGGTCGGAATCGTACTTGGGTTGCTTTCTGGCATGGTGGCGTGCCTGTTCGACGCGAGAGAGGTCGAGGGGCTGGAGTGCTCCAATTCGGAGGACTGTGGCCCGTACTTCGACTGCGTCAATGGACGATGCGGCGGCGAGCCGACTGACGACGACGATGATTCGGATGATTCGGTCAACCCAACCACGACCGCGACCAACAATACGACCTCCGAGAGTTCGGACGACGATGAATCGTCGGGTGGTGATCCCTCCGTCGAGGAGCTCTGCAGTATGGGGATCGGCGTGGGCGAATGCCCCTGCATGACGAGCTATATCGGCGATAACGAGTGTGACGAAGCCCAGGGAACCGGGATCTGTCCAGCGGGATCGGACACCGCGGACTGTACCTGTGCCACGGAAAACAATGGAACCTGCGACGCCGGGATCACGTGTCCCGCCCGCAGTGATCCTGCGGATTGCTGCACCGATCCGGGCAACCTTTGTTCGTTCGATACCGAATGTTGCGGCACGGCGCTCTGCGTCGGGCTCTCGGATACCGAAAGTCGTTGCGGCGATCGTTGCACGCTCGGGAGCGGCTGTTCGGGTTGCTGCTGTCTCGAAACCGTCGGGGGTGATCTCGTCTGCGTCCCGTCCGATCTGTGCGAGGGATCGGCGGAGGAATGCATCCCCGGCACGTGCGGGCTAGGTGGGTCGCCGTGTGTGGTGGATACCGATTGCTGCAACGGCATCTGCGATCAGGTCAGGGACGAAGACCGTCGGATCTGCTTCACCAACTGTGTGACGAACGAGGAGTGTTCTTCGGGCTGCTGTGCCGACGGATCGTGCCAATCGCCCGACGCTTGCCTATAGCTTTGGGTCGTCGTGCCCCGCGGGCACCGGCCCGAGGGGTTCATCGGCGTATCCCGATGGGACGTCCCGCGACGCGTCGCATGGGACGTCCCATCGTTCACTTCGGTACACTCCGTGATCGCTCGCGTTTTGCCGTGGCGCAAACCGTGCTAGTACCGAAGCACCATGAGCGCTCGTTACCCGTTTCGTCGCGCTGTCACGATCGCTGCTGTGTTCGCTGCACCGCCTCTCGGCTGTACGTTCGCTCAGACGCCCTCCGTCGAGCGTCGCCTGTGTGAGCGCTTCGACACCTGCAATCTCCTCGTCGGCGGAATCGACGTGAACGATTGCGCCGACGTCCTGGTCATGTGTACCGAACAGCTGGTCAGTTCACTGCGCAACGATTGGACACGCTCGGCCGAGGGCGCGCTCGAATACGTCAACTGTGACAACTTCGTGGAAGCCTTTGCCGAGATCGACGTTTGTCAAGTCTCCGATGTGAATTGCGAGGATGGTGATCGGTTCGAGTGCGTCGCGGAGCATCGCATCGTCGGATGCATCGAGGGAGCTTCGTTCGACATGGACTGTCACGACCTCTGCGAAGCCGATGGTTTGGGCTCGGTCGGATGCGGATTCAGTGCGGATCGAGGCCACGATGTCTGCAATTGCGGCGAAGGAGCCGCGGACGACACGGGAGGGGGACCCCCTCCCGCCGATACCGGAACGGCATCGTCGAGTGCGGGTGAAACGACGACGGCGGGACCGGGACCCGCGTTCGGCAGCAGTACGGGAGGGATGAGCGAGGGCACGACGGAGATGACGGGACCTCCTCCGTTCGGCACGAGTACGGGAGGAGCGGGCGAGGGGACGACGGAGGTGACGGGACCTCCCCCGTTCGGTACGAGTTCGGGAGGGGTCGAGGAGGGCACGACAGTGGACGTCCCACCCGATGCCGAAGGGCCCGGCTCGATTGGAAGCGAAAGCACGACGACGGGCCCGATATCGGGTGGAGCCTCGATCGGAGTGGACGAGGGTGGCCCCGTCCCTCCTGGATAGCGCGGTCCTGCGGGGGCCGTGATCCGCAAGAGTTGCGGTCGATATGATGAAAAGTAATTTCATTATCAACTGATCGAAAGTCGATGAGCGTGAGCCGCGCTGACTGGGTTGGCCAGTTTCCTTGAAGGAGGCCAAATTCTGGCGTAAACGAGGGCTTCGACCGTCGCCGCGGAACTTTCGTCTTTTAATCTTGAAAGTGATATTCAAATTAACTATCCACGCGGCATGCCTCGCTACTCCCACCGGGATGTGGATTCGCTTCGCGATGACTGGTTGCCTTCGAGCCCGACTCCGTGTCGGCTCGTTTTGCGAATGACGATGGGATAGCCCTCGTCCCGCGAACACGCATCCGCTCGATGCTGAACCGAGCGGAGCGGTTCGTCGCATCTCTCCGATCGCGCCGACCGTTGGGCGGGCATCGAATGGCAATCCGCGTCCGCGGAGGCTCGGTGTCGTCGTTCTGCTGGCGCGAGTCGAAACAGCACGCTTTCAACACGCACGTTCAATGATTCCACGTACTCGGAATGGGATTCAACATTCATGACCACCCGCGATTCTCTATACGTCCGATTCTCGCGCCAAGGACACATTCGCCCCAGCCCTTCGGATCGTCTGTTGCCTTCGCTTTGGGCCGGATCGCATGAAGGCCTTCGGTTGTTGCCGGAGATCCTCGGGCCCGCGTTCATCACCGCGACCTTTCGGCCCCAGGGTCCCCTTCCTGCCGGTCCCGCGGAGCAAGTCCTCGAGCTGGCCAAGCGCGATCTCGGAGTCCCTGAGCTTCCCTACGAGGGCATTGGGGCGCGTGCGGCTCTCGAGCGCGTGGGCGAAGTCCTCGCGCGCTACGGCCTCGATCTCACGCACCCACGTGCGGCCGCGCATCTGCAACCACCTTCGCTCGCGGTCGCGGTCGCAGCCGATGCGCTCGCAAGCATGAGCAATGCATCTGTGGATACCTTCGACTCTGGTCCGTCCGCGATCGCGATCGAACGCTGGGTCGTGCAGGTGCTCATTCGACTCGCGAATCTGGGTCCGAATGCAGATGGTGTGATGACCCCCGGCGGATCGATGTCGAATCTCCTCGGGTTGCTGCTCGCCCGCGATACCGCGGCTCGAGGTCGTGGCATCGACGCGCGGCGTAGGGGCGTCGCGTCGTTGTCGAACCCGCGAGTGCTCTGCTCCGCGGTTACCCACTTTTCGGTGCATCGGGCGTGCGCCGCCCTCGGAATCGGTGAGGACGCGGTCATACCGGTCCCTTGCGATGAGCTTCACCGGATGAACACAACCGCTTTGATCGAGGTGCTGGAAGGTCTCTCGGTTCAAGAAACCCCACTCGCCATCGTGGCGACGGCGGGCACGACCGACTACGGTGCCGTCGATCCACTCCGTGAGATCGCCGAGATCGCCCGATCGCGCGGCATTTGGCTGCATGTCGATGCTGCCTATGGATTTGGCGCGCTGTTCTCCGACGAGCTGGCGCCGCGGCTCGGCGGCATCGAGCTCGCCGACTCGATCACGCTCGACATGCACAAATTCGGATGGCAGCCGGCCGCCGCCAGTATCTTACTCGTCGCCGACACCCAGTCGTTCTCGACGCTGGAACGGCACGTGGCCTATCTCAATCCCAGCGATGACGCGGCCGCAGGCTACGGAGGTTTGCTCGAGCGCAGCCTCCAGACCACACGCCGCGGCGATGCGGTCAAAGTCGCGGCGACCCTGCTCGCGTTCGGACGTCGCGGGCTCGGTCAAATGGTGGATGCTTGCCATGATCTCGCCAAATACGCGCAAGCTCGGATCGTCGAAGAACCGGAGCTCGAACTCGTCGGCGGAGCGCAGATGACCACGGTGGTCTTTCGATTTCGCGGTTTGCTATGCCGCGGCGACGCACCCATCGGCGAGGCCTTCGAAGCGGCTACCGATGAGATCAATGGCCGTTTGCGCCGCAAGCTGCTCGAAAGCGGGGAGGTCCTGATTGGTCGAACCACCGTCAAAGGCCCTTCTCGGCGGGAGCGGGTTTGCTTGAAGTTCACGTTTCTCAATCCCACGGCGACGCCCGCCGACGTCGACGACCTCATCGCTGCGGTGCTCCGGACCGGGCGTGAGTGTGCAACCGGAAGGCTGGCCGCGCCGCTGGGCAGGACGGAACGCTCCCAGCTCGACGAGGAGCGGTCGTGATGCTGGGCGAGAGTCGGTCTCCGCGAGCTTTGGATCTGCTCGCGATCGGATGTGGCCCGTTCAATCTCGGACTCGCCGCACTCGCGTCGGAGGTGCAGGACCTTTCGTTGCTTGCCCTCGAAGCCGCCGACGAACTTCGCTGGCATCCCGGGCTCATGTTCGAGGACGCCACCTTGCAGGTGAGTTTTCTCGCCGATCTCGTCACGCTCGTCGATCCCACGCATCCGCTCTCGTTCCTGGCGTACCTGCGCGATATCGATCGGATGTATCCATTCTACGTTCGCGAGCGTTTCCATCTGCTCCGGCGTGAATACGAAGACTACTTGCGGTGGGCAGCCGGGAGGCTCACCACCCTACGCTTCGGTCATCGGGTCGACCTCGTGGAATGGAATCGTGAAGCGCAGTGCTTTGCGGTCCAGGTCACGGCTCACGGTCGTGAGACCCAACGATTCTTTGCGAAACATCTCGTCATCGGTATTGGAACGGAACCATCGACACCCGCGGCGATCGCCAACCTGCCGCCCGAACGCTGGCTCCACGCGAGCGACTACTTCCCGAGGAGAGACGACATCGATCGGGCGTCGCACGTCACGGTCGTGGGGTCGGGACAGTCGGGAGCCGAGATCGTTCTCGACCTCCTCCGTCGGTCCGGTGTCCATACCCCCGAGATCGCATGGCTCACGCGTACGGCCGCGTTTGCGCCGCTCGACTACACGAAGCTCGTCCTCGAAATGACGACACCTGAATACATGCACTATTTCCACGCGTTGCCCGAGGCCACCCGCGACAAGCTGGTCCGTGAGCAATGGCAGCACTACAAAGGGATCTCGACGGAAACGCTGGCCGAGATCCACGAGCTCCTCTACCGCCGTTGCGTCGAGTTTGGTGAGGCTCGGGTCGAGTTCCGGTTTGGGGTGGCGGTGGAATCCGCCGCGGTCGAGGGGGGTAGCGCGCGCTTGCGGTGTCGCCACATGGACACGGGAACCGCCTTCGAGCATTCCACGGAGCTCGTGGTCGCCGCGACCGGGTATCGACACCGTTCGCCTCACTTCTTGGAGCCGATTCAACCATACCTTCGTCGCGACGCTCGCGGGCGCCTCCGCCTCACGATCGATCATGCGGTCGAAGCCGATCCGGCTCTCACAGGACGGATCTTCGTCGCCCATGCCGATCTTCATAGTCACGGTGTCGCCGCGCCGGACCTCGGCATCGCGGCTTATCGCAATGCTCGCATTCTCAACGTCGTGACCGGACGACAAGTCTACGACCTCCCCCAACGCACCGCGTTTACCCGATTCGGCCCCCCAGGTGCCGATTCGCGTGACACGGCATCTGCGACATCCGCTATCCCGGAAATCGTGCGTCGATGATCCGCCGTTCTCTTCTTGCCGGCGCGCATTCGGCTACGCATGCGCAAGCCATCCCCCGTCTTGCCGGGACGCCTTCTGCTGCGAATGCGACCGTGGGCCCGGAAACCGGTTGCCGAGGGCCATCGTGACAGCTGGGTCTACGCATCCTCTCTCGGCACTTCAGTGTCGCCTCCTGCTCGTGACCACCGCTGTGGCCGTGGTCAGCGATGCAACACTCATCCCCTTCTACCCCAAACTGTTTGCAGATGCCTTTGCCGTCACCGATCCGCAACACGTAGGCCTTTATCTCGCGGCGACGTGTTTGACCGTGATGGTGGCGCTTCCGTTTTGGGCTCGCCTCGAGCGTGAGATCCCGACGTTGCAGCTCCTGCTGGTCGGGCAGTTTTGCGCCGGGCTGCTCAGCCTCGCGTGTTTCTCGGCCACGCGGCTCTACGAGTTTTGGCTCTTGTCGCTCGGCGTCATCGTCTTCAAAACGAGCTATTTGCTCGTTTATCCCTACGTCATGCGGCTCGAAGCGAAATCGAAGCACGCCGATACGATCGCGCTGCTCACCGTGATCGTGCATCTGGGGGGCATCGCAGGTGCTGCGATGGGCGGCGCGTTGCTCGAGTCGTTCGCACCCCAAACCGCTTTCATCGTGATGGCCGCGGGCGACTTCCTGCAAATGGGTGTGTGCGTCTGGCTCTTGGCGAAGGGGGCTCGCGCCCCGACGGCCGCCGAAGCCGAGGCGAACACGGGCGTCACGACCGATCGCACCACGCCAGCGTTCAGCTTGACCCAACTCAGCATGGTCATGTTGATCTACTATTTTGCGGTCTTCGTCGTGCGTCCGTTTTTCGTGCCGTACTGGACGATGCGGACCACCTGGGACAGCGAACTGCTCTCCGGATGGATCTTTTCGATCCCAGCCTGGATGTCGCTCGGTAGCCTCGCCGTCCGGCGCCATCGCAAACCACGCCCAGTTGCGCTCGGGGTGGTCCTCGCCGTGGGTTGTGCAGGGCTGGTGTTGCAAAGTTTCCCGTTCGTTGCAGCCATCGTTGTGGGGCGGTGTGTCTTTGGTTGGTCGGTGTTCCGCGCGATGGTCGACTTGGACCTCATGCTGTTCGAAATGAGTGCTCCGGAATCCTATGCTCGCAATTTCAGCTATATGAACTTCTGCCAACAGCTTGGTGTGCTCGTCGCGTTCTATGCCGCGGGCGCAGCCGTATCTTCGGGTGGGCTCGTGCTTCCGTTCGTGATTGCCGTGTTTGGGTTCGTCGCGACGGGGGTTGCTCATACGTGGATCCAGTCCAGCGTCCGTCGATGGCGAACCTCTCCATGAATCATTCCTCCACGATGTTTTCGCATTCACCTGGTGCCGAGCCGAGTCGCACCCTCGAAGTCTTCACCCGTGCGTTCTTCGGTGTCGGGGTGCTCGCACTGCGAACGCTACGAATCCCCGACGATATCGCCGTCGTTCACGATTGGGTCACACGCGACTACGCGCGGTTCTGGGGAATGCAAGGACTCGATCGCGAGGGCGTCGGCGAAGCGTATCGCCAGATCACCGCCCCGGGGCACGTTCGTGCCTACGTCGGCGTCCACGAGGGGCGACCGAGCTTCTTGGTCGAGACCTATCACCCCGCCGAAGATCACTTGTCAGCCTACTATGCGGCATCGCCGGGTGATCGCGGAATGCACGTCTTGGTCGCGCCGCCGGATCGGCGCATTCCCGGGTTCACGCGAGCCGTCTTCGCGCTCATCCTCGATTTTTTGTTCAGCGATCCCGCGGCCGATCGAATCGTCGTCGAACCGGATATGCGCAACGAGAAAATCCGAGCCTTGAACCTCGCTGCCGGATTCATCGAACAGCACACGCTCGACTTGCCCGCCACCGCCACGACGCCGGCCAAAACCGCGATGCTTTCGTATTGTTCGCGGGCAGATTATGCGATCGCCCGAGCACGTTTGGAGAACCTCACATGAATCCCGTCGAACATCTCCGGCCCGACGTCTGGGAGCAGATCACCCGAACTCATGTGCGCAAGATCCTTGCCGAATTCGCCCACGAACGATTGATCCATCCGGTGTGTGAGGGAACTGTCGGGAAGTTTGGCATCTATTCGCTGCGAACAGACGATCCCGAGGTGAGCTATCGCTTTCGTGTGCAACGAAGCGCACTCGATCATTGGGACGTCGAGGAGGTCTCGATCGAGCGGTGGCGACGCGACGTCCTCGAGCCGCTCGACTCGTTGGCGCTCATCCTCGAGCTCCGTGAGAGCCTCGAGATCGACCCCGAGATGTTGCCGACGTATCTCGAAGAGCTGAGTGGCACACTCGCGAGTGACGCATACAAGGTGACGATGCAAACGCGCTCGGCGGAAGAACTCGCGCACGCGGAATTCCAAGCGATCGAAACATCAATGACGGCGGGACATCCTTGCTTCGTGGCCGCGAATGGGCGGATCGGTTTCGATGGCCTCGACGACCGTCGGTACACGCCCGAAGCGGCCACGCCGTTACGGTTGATCTGGCTCGCGGCGCATTGTCGCCGCACGACATTCACAGCCGTCTCCGGCCTCACCTACGAAGAGCTCGTTCGCGATGAACTCGGGGATGTGTGGGCCTCCGTCCTGGCCGGGTGTATCGAACACGCAGGTTTCGTGCCGGACGATTATTACCTCTTTCCCGTCCACCCTTGGCAATGGGCGAACAAGCTCACGACCGTATTTGCCGGCGACCTCGCGCGGGGCGATCTGCTTTATTTGGGCGAAAGTCTCGATCGATACCAGCCTCAACAGAGTATTCGCACGCTCTTCAATTTGAGCCATCCGAGGCGCCACTACGTCAAGACCGCGCTTTCGATCTTGAACATGGGGTTCATGCGCGGACTGTCGCCCAATTACATGGAAGGAACGCCTGCGATCAACGAATGGGTCGATGCCCTCGTGTGCGCCGATCCTCATCTGCGGCGACGTGGCTTTCGGATCCTGCGTGAAGTCGCAGCGCTGGGCTATCGTCAGCCGGCGCTCGAACGCGGCGCCCCTCGCAAGAGCCCCCATCTCAACATGTTGGCGGCACTCTTTCGGGAGAGCCCGGTGGGCCTCATCGGCAAGGGGCAGCGTCTCATGACGATGGCCGCACTCTTACACATCGATCACGAGGGCAAGGCGTTGGTCGCCGAACTCGTGACAAGCCATGCTCATGGCGTCGAAGCGTGGCTGCGGTCGTATTTTGGCGCGTACCTCGAGCCCTTGTTGCATTGTTTTTATGCCCACGACATGGTGTTCATGCCCCATGGCGAGAATGTGATCTTGGTGCTCGAAGAGGGGGCGCCCGTCCGCATCTTCCTGAAAGACATCGCCGAAGAAGTGGCTTTGTTCGAACCCAAACCGGGGCTTCCGACATTGGCCCAACGCATCGTCGTGAGTGTGCCCGAAGATGTGCGGCTGCTTTCGATCTTCACCGACGTGTTCGATTGTTTCTTTCGCTTTCTCGCCCCGATCGTCGCCCAGCATTGTGGGTGTCCTGAACCACGATTCTGGGCCCTCGTGGCGGAGTGCATCGAGCGCTATCAAAACGAGCATTCGCAGCTTCAGCCGAGATTCGAGCGGTACGATCTCTTTGCTCCCACATTCAAGCTCTCGTGCTTGAATCGGCTCCAGCTCCGCAACAATCGCCAACTCATCGACCTTGCCGATCCTGCCAAGAACCTTCGGTTCGCCGGTGAGCTCGAAAACCCGATCGCGATCCATCGCTCCCGTCCGTCGTGACGAGGCCTTCACGATGACGCCCGATTCCGCGCCGGCTCGCGACCCACCATTCACCTTCGGCAACGACGATGCCTTTGACATCGAGTCCGGGAGCGGCGCCCGCAAGGGATTCCCAACCCAATGGATTCGCGGGTAACCGCGCAAGGCCGGTCATCGTCGAGGCGTAGAGTTGGTCGTCGACGATACTGAGGCCACCCGGGTTGATGCGTCCGCCTCCGAAATGCCGAGGTTCGGTGAGCCCCTCGGGGGTGATGCGAAGACGTGCGACCCCTGCCGCGTACGTGCCCACCCAAAGCTGGTCGTCGTGACTCGTCACCGCCGTCACCCAGTTGTCCGGCAGGATGCCATCGAGCATCGAGTACCGTTCCCAGCTTCCTTCCTTGGGATAGCGAAAGAGTCCTTGGGTCGTGCCTAAATAGAGGGTTTCATCGGCGGTTTCGGCGATTGACCACACGGCCCAGCCAGGTGGCCGTTTGCGATAGATATCCTGCTCGACGGCGCTGCCGTGAATGATGACGAATCCCGTCGTGGTTCCGACGACCACATCACCATTGCGCCGAACGTGAAGCGCCTGCACATGGTGGTGCGGCAGGCCGTCCTTGACCGACCAATGTTGGATATCGTCGCCCGAAACACGATACAGGCCTCGCGCCGTTCCGATCCACGCGATCGTATCACCCGAGGTGGGTTGGAGCGCGATCACATTGATCTGGGGGTCGAGATCCGCCGAAGCGACGGGCGTCCACGTCGTGCCGTCGCCCACCGCAACTCCACGGTCGAAGGTACCGATCCACATGCGACGCGCGTGCGGATCCCAAGCCATCGCTGAAACATCGCGCGACGGGAGTCCCTTCCGCAACATGAAGGACCCGTGTGAACCTGAACCGAGCCAAAGCCCGTCTTGGGTCGCGACGCAACGACGTGAACCAAGCTGATCGATACCGACAGGCAAGTTCTCGGACGATGCATCGATGCCGCGATCCATCCCATTGCGGCTGTAGCGATGAACCCCAACCCCGATCGCTGCGATTTCGATTCCATCGAGATTGATCTCCACATCGCGAGTGTCGCTCGGATCGATCCGGACGACGTGTCCTCGTTCACGGTGGAATAGCCCTCCGATCGTACCCATCCAAAGATCATCGCCATCCACCGCGAGCGACCAGACGATCGCTTCCCCGACCCCCGAATCAGACCAGGGCGAGAGCTCGGTCGTTTCGTTTTGTCGCAGGAGTCCTTGGGCCGTCGCGGCGACCCATGCTCCGTCGAACGGGGCGAGGTCGTGGATCCGAAGGTGGCGGTCGGTCGATCCCCCGACGATTCGGACGGCCTCGAGCTTGTCTTCGACGACGCGATAAACCCCGGCGTCGCGGGTGCCCACCCAGGTTTCTCCGGCAAAGGTTGCGATCGTTCGAATCGGAGGTCCGTCGAGTGCGGCTTCGAGGGTGAGTCCAGGTTCATCGACCCGAATGCGCGCCAAGCCGCCTTCGGTGCCGACCCACCAGTGATTGGAATCGATCCATTCGAGCGCATCGATCTGCGTGCCGGGCAGGCCATCGAGACGCGTCATGACGTCACCCGGAGTGTTCGTCCCATCGAGCCGGACGAGTCCGCCAGCTGTGGCTGCAAGGATGCCGCCGTCCTCCAGGACGGCGCACGCCCGCACGTCTGCCGTCGACGTCACGACGTCGACCGTGGTCCGCGCGGCACCGCCTGCGGTCGAGGGCAGAACGAAAACCGCGAACAGGGCCATCGCCGTGGATCTTGCGGTCTTGTCCGTATTCACAATGGCTCCGGGCTCACGGTTTGGACGATGCGTGCAGCGTTGAGAGCACGGTCGATCGCGACGAGTTCGATCTCTGCGGGCCATTCGACGTTCGAGGTCGGACGCCACTTCCCGACGAATACACCTTCGGTATGGCGGGTCAGGACGATCGTTTGTCCATCGGGCATCTGTGCTTCGACCCGCGCGGCATCGAACGAATCCGGATCGATGGTTGCTGGCAATGACGTATCCACGCCTCCCATGCGCTCGCGTTCGCGATCGTCCGGTGTGACGATCTGTTTGGCCCGCATGTAATACGCTCCCCCTTGCATGGCTTGGAGACGGAGCTGGAGCGTCGGTGCACGCGTGTCGACCGTGTATTTCGCTTTGCGAGATTCCACGGATCCGTCGGCGAGGGTCACCCGCACGTCGACTTCATAGATGCCTGGTTCGACGTTCGCTTCGATGAGGAACCGGACGATCCACGTTTGGGTCGTCGGATCCCAACGTGCGACCTGTGTTTCCCCGAACGGGAATACGACGATCACGTGACGTGCATCCGCTGGAGCGGGAATGAGGATCTCGGGGTCGCCGGGTTGGATGTCGCCGGGTCGCAAGGAGGTTTCCCCGAGATCGGCGCCCGTCACCGAGGGGGCACCTTCGGCCGACTCGGCCGCGCGACGCCGTTCGATGTCATGTTCGCGATAGGCTTCTTCCGACTCGAGCACGAGGAACGCGGTATATCGCGAGAGCACTCCGTGGACCTCGGACAGGGCGACGACTTCGGCTTTGCGCGCTTTGTCCAACTGTAACCGACCGATATGGGCAGCCGCCCATCGCTTGCGTACACCCGAGGTCGGTACCGCCGCGGTCGTATCGATCACCTGCTCGACCAAGCCCCGGTCGGTGCGTCCACGCAAGACCAGTTGTTCTGGGGGGGCGGCTTTGAACGGTGTGGCGATATATACCGTGGGGATCTGGCCCTCGAAGATCGTCTTCGCCGCGAGCGGAACGACCTCGTGCTCACCCCCTCGGACCTCGAGGGTCACATCGCGCAGTCGCTTGAGCTTGGGTGCGATCGCCATGAAGCGTAGGAACCATTCGACTCCGACCAAGGTGTCGGGTCGGGCCACGCGTCCACCGGTTGCACCGGCGAGCCGTTCCAAGACCTCGCCGGTTTCGTCGCGGCCGAGCAAGACCGCAAAGAGCGGGGTGTCGACGAGCATGGCTCGTGCGTGATCGACGAGTTTGGCCGTGCTCGTTTCTCCCCAGGTCGCCACACCGTCGCCCAAATAGAGCACGGCGGAAGCACGGTCCTTGTCGACACCCCCGAGGCGCGTGCCGACCTCGGCGAACGCGCGATGAAGATCGCTGGCACCGTCGGGTTCGATGCCTTCGATGAAGGTGATGGCGGCGTCGATCTGTTCATCCGTGGCGGGGACGAAACCCGGAGCATGGCTGCGGACGGTGAGGTCCGAAGCCAACACGCAGAACTCATCCTCGGAACCGAGATCGCGGAGGGCCACCTCGAGGCTTTGGCGGGCGAGCGGCCAACTTTCGAGCGTGCTGCGGGAGGTGTCGACCACGACCGCGAGACGACGCGACCGAGGGATGTCGTCGACCGCAGGAACGCCCGCCCAGTCCGGTACAAGTCGCACGGCGGTAAAGTGACCGTAGCTGTCGGCTTCCTGTTCGACCACAGGAACCTCGTAGCCGGGTAGGGCCGTCCGGACGGACCCATGCGCCACGACACCGTGTTCATCCATCACGATACGATGGTCCACCTTCACGGTGAGGTGGCCGATCGTTCCCTGCAAGGCGGGGGCCGACGTGGGCACGACGACCTGCCAGGTAGGCCCACCTGGATCGCGGACCCGTGCAAGCGGGGCGAAGTAGCGGATCACCACGCGTTTCGTGCTTTGCGGTTCGATTGGGAAGACGCGCAGTTTCATCGCTCGCCCGCCCTCCCACTCGAGCAACGCGGGGTCGCGCATTTGATCGACGATGGATTCGTAGATCGTTCGGGCCTTGTCTCGATCGAGGACTTCGCCTTCCATGAGTCGACCGTCGATCTCCATGGCGAGGCCGGTCACCACCGCGCCGTCGGGCAATGGAAATCGAAAGGTGCCCTCGAGCACTTGATCGGTTGGGTTGGCGAAGCGATGCTCGGCTTCGAACAGGGCCATCGAGCCCTGCGGCGCGACCGTGATCGACAACCCGGCGAGGTCGAGTTGCGCGGTCAGATCCCGGCGTCCGTTCACTTCGAGAACGCCGACTCCCGCGGCCTCGGGAGCCGGTGGAACGTCGTCCCAGATGAGTTCGGGTGGGCTTTGGGCGATCCCGTCGGCGGGTGGCATCGGCGTGCTCGGGAGTGTCTCGTCCTGCGGCGGCCGCTCGTGCGATGCACAGGCGACGAGCAGCCATGCGAACAGTGTGAGGCGGCGGGCTTTCATCGTGACACCTCGACGCGTGCGACGACGACGGTTTCCTTGGGGCGAAACAATCGATAGGGGAACGAGTGCTGCACTTCGTCCTCGCGCCCTTCGCCCAAGACCACGATGACTTCGCCGCGCGCTTCCTTGAACGTGTCGCGCTCGGTGGCGTAGTAGTTGACCGCGATCTCGTAGGTACCGCGGTGCGCCGCATGATCCGTGAAACTTTCGGGGCCGTAGCCGGTGGTCACGTCATCGAACAACTCACCGCCGAATTGACCTTGTCGATTCCCATAGAACACCTTTTCACCGGCGGGATTCGTCACCCATAGGTCGACATCGGTGCGGTCCGTATCCCAGCTCAAGTACACCTTGATGTCGTGATCGACTCCGCCCTTGACCTCGAGGGCATCGATCGCCGCGGTGATCCGCTCGACATGCGCGTCATCGCCCGCTCGTCGAGCTTCGCGTCGGTTTCCGGCATAGATCTGCGCAAGCCGTTGCTTGGCGGGATAGCGGAGCGATTGCGCGACTGCTTCGTCGACGACGATCGTTTGCAAGAGTCGTTGGGCCTCGTCGCGTTGTCCGAGGCGCAGCGATACATCGGCGAGCTCGAACCGCACCCTCGCGTCTTGCGGCCGCAACGCGATCGCGACGTCGAGCCGAGCACGTGCTGCTGCGAGATCTCCTTGTTGCTTGAGCACCGTCGCCAACGCGCGCTGAGCCTCTGGATCCTCCGGCAAGAGCTCCGGAACCGCGGAATAGACCCGCAATGCTTCCTCGTGGCGGCCGAGCTCGGACAAGATGTCGCCGATCATTCGTACGACGACGAGGTTGTACGCATCGACGGCTCGCCAGGCCCGGGCCTCGACGAGAGCGAGCTCGTGTTGTCCGGCGTCGACCAGGCCTTGGACCAAATCGAGCCGGGCCTCGCGATTACGTGGATCCTGCTCGACCCGCGTCCGTCTTTCGGCCAGCGCGGCTTCATCGATGACGGCGGCTCGTGGCGGGGCGACATCGACGGTTTTGACAGTCAACCGTAGTGACGAAGAGGGCGGTACCGTCGCGGCAAGAAGCGAAAGCAAGGTCGGCAGAAGCATCATCGTGGCTCGCCCCCCGCTACGCCCGGACGACCCCCGGTCATTTCCACGAACGGTTCAGCGCTGATTTCGCCGAAGCACGTCGGCACTCGGGCCCGAACCAGCGGGCGCGATCGACGAGCAACGATGGCTTCTTGGGTCGACGGCTCCGGGCGTTCCTGGCCGTCGACCTCAAAGGTTTAGAGGCGGTTGGCGTGGCTCGAGAGGTACTGAGCGACGCCCTCGGCCGATTCCGCCATGGCGGCTTGTCCAGGCCGCCAACCGGCTGGACAGACTTCGCCGTTCGTTTCGTGGAACGCGAGCGCATCCACGATTCGCAGCAGTTCATCGATATCGCGGCCGAGCGGCAAGTCGTTCACGATCTGGGAACGAACGATGCCCGAGCGATCGATGACGAAAGCGCCTCGGAATGCGACGCCGTCAGTCGCTTCCACGTCATACGCGCGGCAGATCTCGTGCTTCTTGTCTGCCACGAGGGTGAATGCGACCGGTCCGATTCCACCTTTCGCGATCGGCGTATTGCGCCAGGCGATATGGGTGAACTGCGAATCGATCGAAACGCCGACGACTTCGACGTTGCGTTCGCGAAACTGCGGGATCCGGTGATCGAGGGCGATGAGCTCGGATGGGCACACGAACGTGAAATCGAGTGGATAGAAGAACAACAGGCCGTAGCGGCCACGGATCGCATCCGAAAAGCGATAGTTCGAAGCGATCGATCCATCGGCGAGTACGGCGTCTGCGGTGAAGTCTGGGGCTTGTTTGCCAACGAGAACACTCATGAGAAAACCTCCATTCAACTTGGCCGGAGTTCCGGCGGGAACACGACATGCCGCTCCTTGGGTGCGGCGAACATGGCCTCACGCCCCATCGAGGACGTAGGGCTCGAGGGTGAAATCAGGTCTTCGAGATCGGTCGCGATCTCGCTGCGGGTGTTTTCGCTGAGATCGACGGTGACGGCCTCGGCACCTTCGAGATGGAGTTGCACCGGCATATCGCGATCGCGGAGCGTGGTGACATCGTCGGTGTCGAGCTCGAAGGCGAGATAGTGAACGGCGGACGCGGGATCGCGAACCCTGTCACGTGCTCTCGCCCAACACTGGTGTCGACCGCTCTCGAGCCCAACGGCTTCGCCGAGGGCGATGCGTTCACTCAGCGCACGACCTTGCGCCGGCGTTCCACCATCGACGAAGAGCGTCGCGGTGAGTTCGAGGCCGCGGGGAACGAGACTTTCGTACGCCGCGAGTTCTCGTTCGAGTCGCTGGCTCGTCCACGGCCCCTCGACGCGAAGGATCTCGAGGATCTGCCACGCGATGGTCAGCTGATTTTCGAATAACACCGTGACGTGGGGTCCGAGCGCGACGCGTCGTCGCTGCTTGAGCGCGACCATCGCGTGACGGAGATCGGATCGCCACCGTTCGTAAGTCTCGGGTCGCATCGCGCGAAGAACGGCCCGTAGGTTGGCGGAGGGGTCCGAAGGCGGCGGGCCATTGGAGGATCGTTGCAAGGGCAGGGTGGCGAACGGCATGCAGAGGGGGCTGCGCTCGGCTCGAGATTGTAGTTCTGTGAATACGACTTTCACTATCGGTTTCTTCGTCTCGGCTGTGCGGTTCATCACGTCGAGGGATAGGTCAGGATCCCGAGTGGCTCCTCGGCAAGATCTGCACAGGTCTTCGAACACGACGGATCCGCTCGTACGAGTGATCCATCGCTCGGTGCTACGATTCTGGGTCGTGCTGTCGCCCCTCGCCGCGTTTCACCCCGCCGTTCAGCAGTGGTTTCGGGAACGTTTGGGGGAACCGACCTTACCGCAGCGAGAGGGCTGGCCGCTCGTTCAGGCGAAGAAGAATGTCCTCATCGCCGCGCCCACCGGATCGGGCAAGACGCTCGCAGGGTTTCTCGCCGCGATCGATGCACTCCTGCGGCAAGGCGCCAACCTGCGTGACGAGACCCAAGTCGTCTACGTCTCACCCCTGCGGGCGCTGTCGAACGACGTGCAGAAAAACCTGCAGGTGCCGCTCGCCGAACTCCGTGAGCTCGACGAGACCTTGCCGCAGATCCGCGTGCTGGTGCGCACCGGGGATACGCCGGCCGGCCAACGTACGACGATGACCCGTCGTCCTCCGCACATTCTCGTCACCACGCCGGAGTCACTCTATCTGTTGCTCACCTCCAAGGGGGGTCGACAGCTGCTCGCGAAGACACGCACCGTGATCATCGACGAGATCCATGCGCTCGTCCGCGACAAGCGTGGGTCCCATCTCGCACTCTCGCTCGAGCGCCTCGACGCACTCGTCGGTGCACCGGTGCAGCGGGTGGGCTTGTCGGCGACGCAAAAGCCCTTGACCGAAGTGGGGGCGTTTCTCGTGGGGGTCGGCCGACCGTGTGAATACGTCGACGCGGGGACGTTTCGTGAGCTCGACCTCGCGATCGAGGTCCCGCCATCACCGCTCTCCACGGTGTGTTCGCACGAGCAATGGGCCGAGATCGACGATCGACTGGCGACGCTCATCCAAGACCATCGCACCACGCTCGTCTTCGTAAACACCCGCAAAATGGCGGAACGAATCGCCGCTCAGCTCACCCAGCGGCTCGGCGAGGCGGCGGTGACGAGCCATCATGGCAGCCTCTCGCGCGAGCATCGACTGCAGGCCGAGCAACGGCTCAAAGCCGGGGCTTTGCGAGCGCTCGTGGCCACGGCATCACTCGAGCTCGGGATCGATATCGGCGACGTGGACCTCGTCGTGCAGATCGGTGCGACCCGATCGGTCGCCACCTTGTTGCAACGCGTCGGTCGCTCGGGCCACTCGTTGCAACGAACTCCCAAGGGGCGGATCTTTCCCCTGACGCTCGATGAGCTGGTCGAAGCCGCGGCGTTGCTCCGTTGCGTGCGGCAAAACCTGCTCGACCGGACGGGGTTGCCACCGCGTCCGCTCGACATCCTCGCGCAGCAGATCGTGGCCGAGTGCGTCGCGGAAACGTGGAACGAGGACGACCTGTTCGATCGGTTGCGGCTCGCATGGCCCTATCGCGATCTCGCTCGTTCCGATTTCGACGCGGTCGTCCGGTTGCACGCCGAAGCCGGACGTCGAGCCCTCCTCCATCGTGACAGCGTGAACAAACGCCTGCGTGCGACGAGCCGGGCTCGGCTGGTCGCGTTGATGTCGGGCGGTGCGATCCCCGATACCGCCGACTATCAAGTTCGGCTCGAACCGGATGGTTCTCTGGTCGGGAGCGTGAACGAGGATTGGGCGATCGAGTCGAATGCGGGAGACATCTTCCAGCTCGGCAACACCTCGTGGCGGATCCTACGGGTCGAGCCCGGCATCGTTCGTGTGGCCGACGCGAAGGGGCTCCCGCCGACGTTGCCGTTTTGGCTGGGCGAAGGCCCGGGTCGAACGCGTGAACTTTCTCGAGCCGCGGCGGAGCTCCGCGAAGACGCCGTCATGGCGACGCATCCTTGCTCGACGGGAGTTTCCCGCCCCTCCGAGGCTGAGGGGCCCCTCGCGATTGCGGTGGCGAAGCTACAAGCCGAATGTGGCGAGGCGCTCGGACGCGATGCGGCGGAACAGCTGGGGGAGTACGCGCTCGCAGGCTATGCCGCGCTCGGAGCGATGCCCACGCACCGCCGGATCGTGCTCGAGCGATTCTTCGATGAGAGTGGTGGCAGTCAGCTCGTCGTCCATGCGCCGTTCGGCTCACGCATCAATCGCGCCTTTGGCCTCGCGTTGCGTAAGCGCTTCTGTGTCGGGTTTGGCTTCGAGCTGCAGGCGGCCGCGAACGAAGAAGCGATCGTGCTGAGCCTCGGGGCGCAACACAGCTTCGCGCTCGCCGAAGTCTTCGACTACCTGCATCCAGCGACCGCGCGTGACGTGCTCGTGCAGGCCTTGTTGCCCGCACCCATGTTCACGACGCGCTGGCGTTGGAACGCGCAGCGAGCCCTCATGCTCGAACGCTTCCGCAACGGCAAGAAGACGCCGGCCAACCTCATGCGCATGAGGGCCGAGGACCTCCTCGCCGCGGCCTTTCCCCAGGCCGTCGCTTGCCCCGAGACTCTTCCGGGAGGTCCCATCGAAGTGCCGCAAGATCACCCCATCGTTTTCCAGACCGTCGAGGATTGTCTGACCGAAGCGATGGATTGTGACGGCTTCCTCGAGGTCCTGCGCGGCATCGCGGATGGCTCGATCGAACGCGTGGCCATCGACACGCCCGAACCTTCGCCGTTTTCCCGCGGCATCCTCTCGAGCCAGCCCTATACCTTCCTCGACGATGCTCCGCTCGAAGAACGTCGTACTCGGGCCGTGTTGACGCGGCGGATCCTCGATGTTCGCACGGCCGATGAACTCGGTGCCCTCGATGCGGATGCCGTCGCGCGCGTCCGCGAAGAGGCGTGGCCGCGGCCGCACGACGCCGAAGAAGTGCACGAAGCCCTGCAATGGATGGGCTATGTCACGGTCGACGAATCCGAGTCGTGGCGCAGCTTCATCGCCGAGCTCGCCAACGACGGGCGAGTGATCCGGGACGGCGACCGGTGGTTTGCGGTCGAGGCATCGCGCGAACCCAAGGTCGCGCTACGAGGACGGCTCGAAGCCCTCGGTCCGATCCACGTGGACTCCGGATCGCCCGACGAAGTGCTCTTGATCCAACTCGAGTCCGAAGGCTCGGTCATGCGCACGCGTTGGCAAGGGCGGCTCGCCTGGTGCGATCGCCGGTTGCTCGCACGGATCCATCGTTACACGGTGGAGCGCCTGCGCGAAGAGATTGAACCCGTGACGGCAACCGCGTTCCTGCGTTTTCTCAAGTGCTGGCAACACGCCGATCCGGCCCATCGACTCGAAGGTCCGGCCGGGGTGGCGGAAGTCGTGGACCAGTTGGCCGGGTTCGAGGTTGCCGCAGCCGCCTGGGAGTCTGCAGTGTTGCCTGCCCGGGTTCGCGGTTACCGTCGCGAATGGCTCGATCAGCTCACGATGTGTGGTCGGGTCGCCTGGGCGCGACTGTGGGGAACCGGTCGCGCACCCGTTCGTCGCACGCCGATCTCGTTGTTTCCGAGGGACGAACTCGACGTGTGGACGAAGTTATCCGAAACCGTCGAACGCCCGGACCTCGGATTGCGTTCGGCTGCGATCGCAACGGCGCTCCGTAGCCGAGGGGCCTGCTTCGTTCCTGAACTCGTCCGCGCGACCTCATTGACCCGAGACGAGGTCGACGAAGCTCTCGGCGAACTGGTCGCCTCGGGGCGGGTTACCTGCGATTCGTTCGGAGGATTGCGATCCTTGCTCGCGAGTGCGAGCCGTCGCTTGCGAGCGGACCTGACCGGTGGCCGTTGGAGCCTGCTCGATCGCGGGATGGACTCACAGGGCGCTGAGCTGCCCCTTTTCGTGGCTCGTCGGCTGCTTCGTCGCACCGGTGTCATTTTCCGACGGACGCTCGCCCGCGAACGGATCCCGGTGAGTTGGCGGGAGATCGCCCGAGTGTGTCGCAGCCTCGAGACCCGCGGAGAGATACGGGGAGGCCGATTCGTCGCCGGATTCGACGGAGAACAATACGCGCTGCCTGAAGCCGTCACGCTCCTCCGCCGTGTCCGCCGTCTGGGTCCCCCGGCCGCCGACACCGAACCCGTCTATATTGGTCATACCGATCCCCTCAATTTTGCCGGAATTCTCACGCCGGACGAGCGGCCGCAGCAGCAAGGGCTGGTGTCACGTTCGGCCCTCGCTTTGATCAAGGCCAAGGCGTAGCGCGCGACGTCGACTCGAACGATGGATGGATCTGGCACGCGAAAGGACGAATATCGAAACAGCGATGAACGGTTACGCGAGCGCCGAGCTCGTGTAGTGCCGCTTCCCGTAGCGTGCGCTCAACCATGGATACACCGTGCTCGCCTCGCGCCTCGCGTGGTTTCGCAAGAGGTCGATCAGGTGTTCGAAGTCGACGAGTGACACCGTACACGATCGGATCCCCCGTGTGACCGCCTCCAATCGCCCGCGAATCGCAGCGTGGTCCACGAGCAACCCACAGACGATGATCGCCTGCTGAGTGTTCTCCTTTTCGTAGTCGATGAAGATCGATCGCTCCTCGTAGTCGAGATGATGCAGCATCTCCGTTGCGAACTCATTCCATGCTTCGAGCAGGCCAGACCACGCCTCGGCACAGGTTTGTTCGATGATGTTCCCGAGTCTTCGACCCAACTCAGCGTGCCCAGCACAAACCTCGAAATCGAGGACATGGCTTCTTGCCAGCGTCGTCATCGGATGAGACTGCCACCCTAGGTCCGAAGATTGACTCGCAAGCTTTGCGGCGCGATGTCGGCGCAAGCGACAGGGGAGCAGCGCCGGGACGTTCACGTCTGATTCTGCCGGCAATTTAGACTCAGTCAAACGTATCCGTATCCCCGAGCAGCGGTCGGTGCCGGAAGGATCAGTTCGTGGTCCCGTCGGACACTCGATCACCGACGCGGTCGAGGTAGCGAACGGTTCCACCAAAAGATCATCCAGTGTTGGGTCGGCGGAGTCGGAGGTCATGATGGGATTCGCCTTGTCCACCATGCACGTCACGAGCGCAGCGTTCACTATTTCTTTTGGGTGTTCGCCCTCGAGCGTCAGCTCGATCTTCCTGCTGGCCTCACGCAATGGGAGCTGCTCGAAGAGATCGAGTCCTATGTCATCGGCATGAATCGCCTCGTCGGCACCTATCGCCGCACGGGATGAGTCTTCAACTACGACCGACGCCTGCAAAGCTCTACGTCGATTCGGAGATACGGCCCCCCAGCCGATCTTTGGCCAAAAGTACAGTCTCGTCCGCGCCTGTCTGGGACGAAGGTTTCGCCCCTCGCGTTTTCGCGAGCAGAACCGGGGTTCGGCGAAGGCGGTGACCGTTCCACGGGACGTCGTACGCGACTTCGTCGCGAATGTCCTGGCTTCGCTATTGCTTCCGGCGAAGTCCCTCTCGAGACTCGTCATACTCACCGCAGGTCCTACGGCCGTGTCGAATGTCCCGCCTGTATGTTCGCTCCCCAACCGATGGGAGTCGATTGCGACCGAAGCAGTCCGTCACTGCAAGGGACCGACGTCGATCCCTCGGCCGGCTGCGGTCGTGGTGCTCACCGAGCGTAGAGTCCCCACGGAAGGGGAGCAGACACCGTGAGCCCGAGCCTCGCATCCGGAGTCGATCTCGATGACCTACCACCGGGCACCGTGTTGCTGGGTGGAAAGCTCATGCTCGAAGGCACGTTGGAGCGAGGCCCCGCGACAACGGACTACTCCGCTTGGCAGGCCGACGGTACGAGGGTTGCGTTCAAGCTCCTCGCGTCGCGGTACACGAGCGATGTGCACATGCAGCTTCGTTTCCAAAACGAAGCGAAGATCCTTGCAAGCCTGTCCGACCTTCCGTTCATCGTGAAGGCACGCGGTCTCTACCGCGTACCGGAGCTCGGCGGTCGCTGGGGTCTCGTCCAAGACCTCGTCGTGGGCTCGACGCTGGCTGACCACCTCATGTCAGGTCTTCTTCCCATCCGCAGTGCTTGCGGGGTCTTGTGCGACGTCGCGGATGCTCTCGCGTTCTTGCACGAACGAGGCGTCATCCATCGCGACATCAAACCGAGCAACATCATGATCACCGGCGATGGCGACACCGAGCGAACCATGCTGCTCGGTTTTGGTGACGCTTGCTCGTCGAGTTTGGGCAGAGCGGCAGCGTTGTTGGGTCTGACGCAGGGCAGCCAGCGCCCGGGGACGAAGGAATACATGGCGCCCGAGCAGGCCCTTGCCATGGCCCCAACGCCGCTTTGCGACGTCTATGCGTTGGCGGTGACTCTATTCGAGGCGCTCATCGGCGACATCCCGTATGCGGGCCGCAAACCCGACGACATCGTCACCCGTAAATGCGATCCTCGCTTTCCGTCGTTTTCCATCGCCGACGAGTTCATCGACTTCCCCGAGGCGCTCGTGGGTTTGGTCGATGCAGGGTTGCAACGCGAACCCGAGCGACGGCCTTCGGCTGCGACGTTTCGGGATCGGCTCGAGGACATCCTCGCCGACCTCGACGATCCAAGCAGCGAAGACCTGTCGATCGATCCCGACGCTCCGCTCGAGCCTCACTTACGGGGCAAAACGCAGCCAACGCCTTCCCCGGAACGAGCCCACCGAGCGATCGCCGGAACCATCGAAGATCCACCCGCGATCTTGCAACGAGTCCATCACGTGAGGACGGCCAAGTTGCAGCGACAGAGCCCGAACCGTGAAGAATCTCCAGATTCGCCCGCGATCTTGCAACGAGTCCACCATGCGAGGACGGCCAAGTTGCAACGCAAGAGCCCGAACCGTGAAGGACCTCCAGAACCTGCGATCTTGCAACGAGTCCATCACGCGAGGACGGCCAAGTTGCAACGCAAGAGTCCGAATCGTGAAGGTCCTCCACCACCGCCCGCTCCTCCGTCGAACCGAGCTCCGTACATCGAGCCCCCCCAACCCGTCGACATCGCACACCCCGATCCGACGCGGAGACGTGTCGAGGAGGAACAGGACATTCTCGAGGAAGCCGCGCTCGCTCGCCGTCGTACCGTTCGCACGTCCGTATCAGAAGTGATGCCAACTCGACCCCCGTTCGAGTTCGATGCCCCCCCGTCGCCCAAGCGAACGACGCTTCCGCCCAGGCCTCGCCGGCTCCGCAAACGGTGGATCGGGGCTGTGGCGGCGCTCGCCTGTGTTGGATGGGTGATCGTATCGAGATGTTCACCTCACCCCACGGCATCAGCGCGAGACGCTGCCCCCATTCTTGGGGCACGAAAGTAAGCTCATCGCGTCTGTGTCATCGTCAACGATTGGTGATTGCGATGTCGTGCATCACCGAGTCACTCAGCGTTGCGCTGTTACTGCAAATGCGACGCGATGCCGAGGACGTCGCGGTCGAACGCGTCATCAAGTAACGGGCGACCGTTCATCGAGGCGATCCTCGCTCGAAAACCCTCGGCGATGCGAATGAAGCCGCATGACGCCACCGCGTCAAAACCGGCCGAGGATCGCAACCCCAACTTGCTTGCCGTTCCACCAAGGTGCCCATGCGGTCGACCCATGGACGGCGGACCGAGTGCGTGCTTTCTTGCGGGGAGGCAGGGCCGTCAGCTCGAGAACGATGCCCGTCGCCGCAATGATGCCGCCCGTGATGTACATCGCGTCGGCCGCCCGCGCCCACGTTCGTGCGTCCTCGCGCAAGCGGATCGCGTCTTCGACGAACTCCGCGTCTTCGGCTTCGCGTTTCCCACGCAACGCGAGACCGCCCAGGACCGCGCCAATCACCAGTACACCGCCGCCTGCTCCCAGCAAGCTGTGCCCTGCGATCCGGCGGGCTCGTTGCTTGCGAGTTGCCTCGGACTGGGCGTCCGCTCCGATCTGGGGATGCCGTTCGGAGCTCGCTGCGGATTTCTTCACGCCGGCTTCCCGGCTAACTTCAGGCCCAATGGGCCGTGAGGCAAATTCCTCGGCCGCAGCTCGGAGGACCTCGATGCGCTCGAGCGCGTCCTTGCGAGCGCCGATCTCGACGCCCGGTTGTCCCACGAACCGTTGGTAGTACTCCACAGCTCGAGGTAGGTCGCCTTTCTCTTCGTAAACCCGCGCAATGTTGTAGAGCACATTCACTTTGTCCGTCAGCGCATACAGACGCTGAAACAGCTCGATCGCCTCGTCATGATCCCCCCGTTCGAACGCTTGAACTGCGGCCGAGAACAGGTCGGCTTCGACGGTTTCCGGATCGTCATGCGAGGGCTTGGTGGGCCCGACGGATTCCGGTCCGAGCATCTTCGACTTCGCGTCGGCCGGCTCGCGGTCCGCCACGAGAGCCAGCAGATTCGGGTGGCTTGGCGCGAGCATGGCCAGCCACGCGGCGACGGTGCGTTGCAGGACGATCAGCGTTTAGGCCCTCTGCGCGAGCGTACGCCCGCGCCACATCGATCTTCGAAAAAAACTTCACGTCCCACCGGGGCGAGCATCGAACCGCCGGGCTCATATGTGAGATTCGCGATCGCCAAACGACCGCGGTTTCGTCTAAGGTATGCGTCGAATGGCTGCGTTTTGGCGATCTCGTCGACCGTGGCAAGGCTGGACGTGGATGGTTCCCGTGGTCAGCGCCACAGCGTGTACGCTGTCGTTGAACCTGCCCCACGGCCAACCGTGCACCGTGGATGAAGAGTGTCGGTATCGGCTTGGACAAGGGCGTTGTGTCGACGGAGCCTGCGTTCCCCCAGAAACAAACGTTGATTCCGGGGTTGCTGAAGGTAGCAGCAGCACTCAATCCGAGCCGATGTCGGAGGGAGGAGCAGATTCTGGTCTATCGTCGGATGACGGGTCCGAGGGATGCCCCACCGATAGCGACAGCGGACAAGCGACCGGAGGCGAATGTATAGAGGATGATCCGACGGGACCGACCGGCTGGGCCAGCGTGCCGGGAGACGGCCTACCCGATGGCGTGACGGGAGGGCTCGGGGGCCCGGTCATGGTCGCCCGTACGGTCGATGAGCTCGAAGCTTGGGGCGCAGACGATGAACCCGCTGTGATTCAAATCGACAGCGAGATCATTGGCGTACCGCGTATCACGGGGTCCAACAAGACGATTGAAGGGATCACTGGGGGAGTGATTCGCGGGGGGCTCGAGATCGTTGGGTCGTCCGAAGTCCCCGTGCGCAACATCATCGTTCGAGGGCTCTCCGTGGCCGGCAACAACTGCAACGGTGGCTGCGAGGACGTGGACGCGATCACGGTGCGACAAACGCAATACCTCTGGATCGACCACTGTGACCTTTCCGATGGAGACGATGGCAACCTGGATATCACCCAGGAATCGGATTTTGTGACGGTGTCGTGGAACCGTTTCTCATACACCGATCCGGACAAGGCAGCGCGATCCTCGAACCTCGTGGGGGGTTCCGACGAAGACGTAGAAGATGCCGATAACCTACGCGTCACATTCCATCACAATTGGTGGGATGCGAACGTAGATCAAGCCATGCCGCGGATTCGCTTCGGGCAGGTTCATGTGTTCAACAACTACTACAGTGCGCGGGCGAACGCCGATTGTGTTCGCGTTGGCGTGGAGAGCGATCTCCGGTTGGAGAACAATGTGTTTGATGGGGTCAACAACCCTATCGCGGATCCCATTGAACCGACCGCAGTCGTGATCGCCTCCGGAAATGTGGCTACACCCGATCCGATTGACGATTTCGCGATCGGCATAGCTTTCTCGCCGCCGTATCCCTATGCATTGGAGCCGGCGGTCGAGGTCGAGTCGCGAGTGCGAGCGGGCGCTGGGCCACTCTGACCTAAGATCGGGTGCCGGGGTAAGTCGAGCTGCTCGGATCTGTGTGCGTGTGACCCATTCCCGAATGAGTAATTTGTCTGCACTTCGAGTATGCAAGATCATCTGAATCGCACCGCGGTGTTCGATTCACGAACCGCGAACCCGATGGAACGAGTTGCGCCGATCGTGCGAGACTTCCCGGATGGACGGAAGCGTACGCGTGGAACAGGACTCTCCGAGTGATCTGTCGCGGTCGCTGGACGCCGACGATCGATCTCGAACACCGAGTGGTTCGCTCTTGGACTCGGCGCATCCGCAACGACTTGGCCGATATGACATCGTCGGACGGTTAGGGCAGGGGGGCATGGCCACGGTCTATCTCGCGGTCGCGAGGTCGGAGATCGGCGAAGCCAAAAAACTCGTGGTTCTCAAAGTCCTTCGCGACAATGAAAACCACGTCGATCTGTTCCTGCGCGAGGCCAGCATTGCCGTGCAGCTCACGCATCCCAATGTCGTGTCCACATTGACGGTGGCCAAAGACCATAACGTCTATTTCATTGTCATGGAGTATCTCGAGGGCGTCGCACTATCTGCGCTCGTGAGTCGCTTGCGCGATGCGGAGCCGGTTCAGCGTCTCGTCCTCGTCGGCGCCGTGATCGATGCGCTTGCGGGTCTGCATTATGTCCATGAGTTTTGTGACTACGAAGGGCGTCATTTGCAACTCGTGCATCGGGATTTCAAGCCGTCGAACATCTTCGTGACGTTCGATGGCCACGTGAAGTTGCTCGACTTCGGAATTGCGAAAGCTACGGTCGAGGTCGTCGACGGCACGATCGGCCAAACCATCAAAGGCACGACGAGATACATGGCTCCGGAAGTCCTGCTCGCGCCTGGTCGCGTGGATCGACGTTCCGATCTCTACAGCGCCGGCCTGACGCTCGCAGAAGTCGTCCTCGGCAAACATCCATTCGCAGAACTGGAGGAATACGAGATCACCCGTGCACTCTTGGAAGGCAAGCTCGCGGGCGCCCTTGCATCGAAAAGTCCTCCCAGGGGATTCCCTCGCGAGATCTTCGGCATCGTGAAGCAGGCTTGTGCCGCGAACATCGGTGAGCGTTTCCACATGGCCCAAAACCTCAAGTCGGCATTGTTCGAGGCCACGAAGCATCTCGGCATTCCGACGGGGCCCGCTCCGTTGGAAGCGCTCGTCAGCGAGGCCTTCGACACCCGGCGGGACCAACGAATTGCCGCGATCGCGCGGCGTATTCGCGAGCTCGATCGGTCGGCCAACACCATCGAATCTTTGGCCGCGGGCGCCGTGGTTGACCGCAGACGATCATCGTCGCGTCCGCGACGGATGCTGCAGGCGTTGGCTCTTCCTACGGCTTGTGCCCTATCCGCCGTTGGCGGGTCGTATCTGACGGTCGTTTGGAGGCCCGCCGAGGCAGCGCCGATGGTGACTCCTGCGGTCGGGAGCGAGGGGTCGAGGGCGCATGATCTTCCCTCGGCCATCGCTGGTGAGCCATCGCGTGTGGCTCCGGATCCCCAACCTTCGTTATTGAATGCAGTACCGTCGGTCGAGGCACAGGTGGAACCGGAGCCTTCGGTCGAGGTTGATCCTTTGGAGGAGCTCCCGTCGAGCGTACGCTCGGTTCCGTTGCCAGTGGATGAGACCGAACCGCGCCCGAAAGTCGAGACGGAGCCGTCTTCGCGGCGTACGGCATCTCGGCAGGCTCAGAAGCGGCGCTCTCGAGTGTCGAAACGAGCATCGGCCGAGGCGGAGGAGGGCAAGCCGACGAACGTTTCGGCCCCCGAGCCCTCGCCGACGGTGGGGCGCGTCTTTTTGCCGATGGATCATTAGTTTATAAGGGGCCTTTCGCAAAGGCCCCTCGCTGCGGCAGCGAAGCTGCCTCCGCACACCCGAAACGCTCGCCTAGCGGCTGGTTGAAGGGGATGAAGGAGCATTCCGGGGAATCCCGTTGGGAAGGCCCCTCGCTGCGGCAGCGAAGCTGCCTCCGCACACCCGAAACGCTCGCCTAGCGGCTGGTTGAAGGGGATGAAGGAGCATTCCGGGAATCCCGTTGGGAAGGCCCCTCGCTGCGGCAGCGAGCGCAACTCGAAGAGAGAGCGGTGGTGTATTGTCCGCGTGGTCGGTCGAGACCACGCGAGGACGGTCTTGGCGCGACGCGACCCCCGAATGACAGGGAGACATCGAGCATCATGACGAAGCGGGTACTGTTTACGGGCGGATCCGGCAAAGCCGGGAAACATGTGATCGCCTACCTACTGGACCGAGGGCACCGCGTCGTCAATGTGGACCTCACACCCTTGCGCGACCCGCAGGTGGACAATCTCATCGCGGACGTCACGGAGTCGGGCGAGATGTTCGGTGTCATGTCCTCTTACGCGGGCCTCGATGAACTGGAGCCGGGATGCGGAGTGCCCAAATTCGATGCCGTCGTTCACTTTGCGGCGGTGCCGAGGATTCTGATCAAACCCGATGGCGAAACGTTCCGCGTCAATACGATGGGCACGTACAACGTGATCGAAGCCGCGGTCAAAACCGGCATTCGGAAGATTATCGTCGCCTCGTCGGAAACCACCTATGGCATATGCTTTTCCGATGGTCAGACGAATCCATCTACGCTGCCGCTCGACGAGGACGATGATGTCAACCCGATGGACAGCTATGGCCTCTCCAAGGTGCTCAACGAAAGGACGGCGCGCAGTTTTCAACGCCGCTCGGGTTTTGACATTTACGCGCTGCGCATCGGCAATGTGATCGAGCCGCACGAATATACCAAGCTGTTTCCAAAGTTTTTTGCGAACCCCGAAACGCGTCGTCGGAATGCGTTTTGCTATATCGACGCTCGTGATCTGGGGCAGATCGTCGACCTCTGTTTGGCGAAGGATGGCCTTGGCTACCAAGTGTTCAACGCGGGGAACGACACGAATGGGGCGATCTTGCCGACCAAGGAACTCGCCGCGCGTTTCTTCCCTGGAGTACCGCTGACACGTGACCTCGGCGAGCATGAGGCGCTTTTTTCCAACCGAAAGATCCGCGAAGTGCTGGGGTTCAAGGAACAGCATGACTGGCGCAGATACGTCCGCCCGGTCGATTACGAGCTCGATTGACCATGGCAGGTCAGCCTCAGCTTCGTTGAGATTCGTGGCTCGAATCGACGGTTGAGACGACGCGCGCCGCCGAGCCGACGACGATGATGATGACAGCCACGGCCGAGCGGTGTCAGCGCAGCGGCCGGTCCCCCAATGGCCGTCTTGTCAGGCCAAGCGGTGCGACGCGATCGCCGAAAAGGATTGGAGAACCACAGGGATCGGGGGTACTTCTCTCGTCATGCCTTCGCTATTCGCACCACGACCGGCGTTGGCCCGCAAGAACCCCGCAGGGTACCGAACTCGGTACTCCATGCTGAAACCGCCGGAGCAAAGCCAATATCTCCGCTCGCTCACGAACGAAGAACTTCATGATCACATGATCGCCATGGTGCCCGAATCGGTGTTCGTCCGAAACGGAGTCATGGACATTGCGATCGAACTTCGGCGTTCGACTGCAGCGTTGCCATCAGGATTCGCGTTCCGGGTGACATTTGGTTCGGCGGTGTGCGTGACCCAAGGTGATGCGTTTCCGCCGACATTTCTACCGAAGGTTCTCGATGCCGCACGTCGCATCGGCAGTGAGTTCCATCTGGCTCGACCCAAGTTTCGGGTCGAGTTCCAGCGGTTTTCGTTCGAGCGTTCGATCCTGGAACGATTCGTCGAGGATTGTGCGACGGCCGTAGCCACTCCGTCGACGTTGCGCAGTATGGCGATCCTCCATATTCGCAAATCCTACGAGCGCGGTATATCGAGTCCGGCGGCGCTACAGTTGTCCGCCACACTGACGACCGAGTACGGTGAGGAAGTATTCGCAGATCTCGGAACCGCCGAAGGTCCCGATCGCGAATGGGCCGCAGCATGGGCCACCAAGCACGCGAAAACGCAACGCGTCGCCCTCGACGTGTCTCACGTCTGAGTCACGCCGTGAACTGCTTCGAACGGGTCGACGTGGCCACGGCAACCCGCCCGGAGGCCGAGACCATCGTGCCGCTCTCATGCGATGGTCCATCGGAGCGGACGTCGGTTCCATCGTACGACGTTTCGCCAACGGCAGCGGCGACACGCTCTTCGAATGTCTCTATCGGTTGTGTGTGTTTGTCATCAGTTCCCTGTCCTTGTTGCCATCCTGCTCGCTTCCGAACATCTAAATAGGACGTGTCCTTATTGCCATCTTGCTCGCTCTCGAACACTTGAATAGGAGGTGTCGTACGTAGAATCGAAGCGTGAAGTGATGATAACTGTGTTCCATCGGAATCTCGGGCGTTTTGATGGTCGTCCAAGTCAGAATGTGGTCCGCCTTCGTGGGCGAAATGCTCCCCGAGGTTTGAACCTTGTTTTTTCTTGTATCCAATCTGCGGTGTTTATAGGGTGGGGCCATGCTTCTTGGCCGAAGCCGACAAATCGTCGTGGAGGTGGGGCTGGGTCTTGGGTTGGTCATCTCCGGATGCCCAACGAACGAGACCCCGACTCCGAAAGAAAATCCGAGCAACGAAGGCAGGCAGGATGTCGCTACGCGCGAAGTCCCGAGCAAGCCTCCGGATCATCCGGGACCGGAGGTTAAGGCCCCTGAACCCCTGACCCCTGAGCGTAAGGCTCCTGAGCTTCCTGTCCCGGAGCACGCGTGCAAGACGTTATCGCCGATCTATCCCACCAAGGGTGTCCATAACCCGTGTGATTGCGGGCCGGACGAATGCGTGGAAAAGCGCAATCCGTCGGATCCGCCGGATCCTCGCTACCCTGATCACTGGGTGAGCCATTGGAACATGTTTCGCGTGTTCGCAGGGTATGAGAACAACTTGCCGCCGTACGCGGACCCACCCACGAGCATGGAGCCGGGCGTCAACTATGAGATGACGCATGGGGCCACCTACTATGATAACGCGTACAAGCCGTCCGATGGAGACGGTGAAGGGGCGATGATGGAGTACTACGACAAGTACTGCTTGCCGATCTTCCCGATTGACAGCCATTTTACTTGCTCGTTCATCTCGCTCGGCAACAAAGCCTATTTCTTGACCTACGACGACAATCGTCCGAAGGATATGCCGCCCTGTTGCCTGTTCTCCCCGTTGAATCATCCACCGCGGCCGGACTTCATCACGCACCTGCCGTACAGTCCAGAGGACAGCAAGCACGTGGACGACACGTTGCAGGCCTATCGCTACATCGCCAAAGGGCCAGACGATGAAGACATCTGGTTTGCCTACGCCTTTTATCGTGACCAGTGGTTGGATCCGGAACACCGATTCTTGAAGCCGCAGTCGTTCTACTTCTCGGGCTCACCAACGAAGCCACCCGATGCGCCGTTCGTCAGTCAGAACTACGTCGACTTTCGCATCGAGCGTCCGAATCCGACGACGACCTGGGACTTGGTCGCGAAAATGTGTACGGCGGACCCCCTCCCACCTTGCCACTTGTTCGATCCACCCAAGCCAGATGGAGACACGAAGGCTGCGGCCGTAGGCGCAGAGGCCCCCGATGGGTCCGGCTGGAACGATGCCGACTTCGCACGGGAAGGAAGACCATGAGCTATCTCGATTGGCCCCGGTTGCACTTCAAAGGCCGGTTCCAGGCGGACACGTCGACGGTGAACAACGACGTTCGCCACTACAAGACCGACGCGTTCGAGCCCGAATTTCAAGCCATGATGGTTGGCCACGGCGAGGGCGGGGTGCAACGCACCAATGGCTACTGGAATCCCGATGGAAGCGGTGCGTGGCGGATGCTGGGTTGCCGTGTCACGTCAGCGGTATTGCGGGGCAAGAGGATCACGGACGCTCGGGTCGATCCGGTGATCGGAATGCACATCGCGGGATCCAACGATCGTGTGGCGGGGAAGTTGGTCGACCTGGATCCACAACAACAAGCCGTGTCCGAGATCTGGGGCCTGTGCGTGGCACTCGAGGATGCCCACAGCCAGCGCTGGTTCGACGGGCACTACGACGTCGGCACCTTTACCAATCTCTGGAAGCGTCAGCAGACTTCAGCCAACTTCGACCAAACCCTCGCCGCGGCCTTCCAATCGCAGATTAGCCAAATCGTCTGGGCCGATGTGGCGCAGTCGGACGTGCTTGCGGCGCTCAAGGCCGCCTGTGGTGGAGGGCCGCTGTCGATCTGTTTCAACACGTTTGGTTTCGACCGGGATCCGCACGCACCGGACTACACGACGGGCATCGTGGTTGGGTCGATCGGACCCGCGAGGCGTGCGGAGCCCAAGCACTTCGTGCTGGGTCGGCAACTCGTGGCACCCCTCGCAGGTGGCAATCCGACCGCGCCCGCGCATGCGGTTTATAGCTTCACCTGCGTCGTCCACACGCAGACGCAGGTCTTGAGTGCGGACATGGGGAATTGCTTGCCGATCCTCGAAGCCGATGGGGCGCTGCAAGACATCGGCACCTTGGCACTGGCGGTCGCGAAGCAAGCTGGCATCTCTGCCGGGGATCGCGTGGGCAAAGATGTGCTCGCGATCGTGGGCCAGGTGCCCTACCTGGAACCGGGTTGGTACGAGCGGACCGCGGGCATCGTCGATCTGAGCTACGGCCACGACGATTGGTTACGCGAACACATTGGCGACCACCCGTTGGTCCTCGTTCGGAGTTCCGGTGCGGATCAGTTCGAGGTGCTCATCGGTGAAGCGGCAGAGGGGTTGTACGCGCGCGCCGACGATCCTGTCTATCGACTGAATCCGGGCGAGACGGCCGAGGTGAAGTTCTATGGCACCCGGTTTGGTGTGCCACACTCCATGACGCTCGCACTCGCGCCCAACAACAGCATGATCGGTGGCGCGGGTACGGGAGCGAAGCTCAATGCGGAGACGTGGCCGGTTCCGGAAGTCGGCATACCTGTGTCGGCCCTCAGCTATCCGGCACGTCTCGAGCTCGGCAACGACGGCCAAGGGACGTTGCGGTTGACCGCGAGCCCGACCGGCCCCGGCTGCCCGCGCGGATATCTGGACGGGCAGGTGTATGGCGTCGGCTATCAAATCGACGGTGTCGAAGCTGGCTACATCGTCAATCCGTGGAACTTCGTGAGTTGTTTGCTGTGGGACGTCTGGCCCATCCCCGAAGCGCCGACCTGGTACCGGGATATCCAGCCCATCCTTGCGCAATACGGCAACCTCTACCCGATCATGAGCCGGCATCTGGTCGATCTTGGCGAATATGACAGCGTGGTCAAGCATCGCGAGAGCTTGATCTTTTGCTTCGAGTTGCCCGTCAGCGATCCCAACTCGATGCCCGTGAGTCGCGACCTATCGGCCAACAAGCGCCAAGGCATTTTGCGCTGGTTGAAGGAGCCGGGCCCGGGCGGACTGCCGATGAAGGGTGACCCCGAACACAAACCCATCGTGACCAGGCCCATCCGCGTTGCCGTCGGCGCTGTGGCTGTCGTGCCCGGCAGCACGCCCATCGAGCACCCGCCCGACCCCGGCGGCAGGCTGGATTACTTGATGCAGGTCCTCATGCAGCGAGGTCGGTCCGCACAGGATGGAGGCAAGACATGATTCGGATCGATCCCAAATGGGTGGAGGGGGTCCGGTCGGCCCAGGGCAAGTCGGACCTGTATTTGTACCTGCAGAACGCCGTCGAGCTCGAGCACAGCACGATTCCTCCGTACCTGACGGCGTACTATTCGCTCAAGCCGGGCCTCAACGATGGCGTTGCGGACCTCGTTCGATCCGTCGCGATCGAAGAGATGCTGCACATGACCCTCGCCGCGAACATTTTGGTGTCGCTCGGCGGCGGTCCCTCGATCAATGGTCCGGCCTTCGTACCGAAATACCCTGGGCCTTTGCCGATGGGCATCGGCGGCGAGGACTTCATCGTGCCGATCGCCGCGTTTTCACTGCCACTCGTCAAGGACACCTTCATGGTGATCGAAGAGCCCGAACACCCGGTTCCCGTGAACACGCTCAAAGCCGTTCAGCCGCAGTTTCGCACCATCGGGGAGTTCTACGACGCATTGAAACAGAAGCTGCGTGAACTCGACGACAAGGACTTCGGGCACACGGATCGGCAAGTGGTGGGAGTCTTCTCGAAGGAACTGAACTTCCCCATCACGTCCTCCGAAACCGCTTGCAAGGCCATTGATATCATCGTCCGTCAGGGGGAGGGGACGTCCACCGATCCGTTCGAGTGCCCGGGCGAACCCGCCCACTACTACCGGTTTGGGGAGATCTTCTATGGTAGCACGTTGATTCGCATCGGGGACGGCAAGTATGCCTATGGCGGTGATCCCATCGCATTCGTGACCGAGGGAGTATTTCCGATGAAGTCGAACCCGACGGCGGAGCAGTTCGCTCCGGATACGTTCGGACGGCTCTTGTCGGACAACTTCACGAATGGGTACCGCACCTTGCTCAATGCATTGCACAGAGCCTTCAATGGCGAACCTCAGCAAATCTCGGCGGCCATGGGCTTGATGTATCAGCTTCGCTTCCTTGCGCAGCGGCTGATGAGTACACCGCTCGAGCCCGGCGAGATTCCGACCGCTGGGCCCGTGTATTCGGCCGAGTGAGCTGGCACGACGGCACGGGTACCCGCTCTCCTGCCGGTGCCAGTGCCGTCGACGCCATCAAGGGTGCGAGGTTACATGACCTGCTCAAGTGGCCGTGAAAATTTGGACGCAGTGGGCAGCGCTCGACCAGCAGAATGCGTCACTCCGGTTCGTGTCGATCGATGAATTCAATCGAGAACACTTCGAAACCAGTGGCTCGAACGCCGCCTTCAGTTCGTCCTTCGAGAGTGAGTTGTGCCAACCGTAGTGAAGGTTCCTCGTTCGGTTACCGTCATCAAAGAGAAACTCACTTGCTCGTCGATTGGCGAGGACTTTGATGAACGCGGCACAGAAATTGTGCCCACGCTGCATCTCTTTCTCTTCGGAAACTCGACATCCTCGGGTTTCTTGAACCGCGGGTTGAAGTAGAGGTGCATCACGTAGAACGGGCGCGCTCGCAGGCGGTCGCTCAGGTGAAAGTTCTCCGCTTTGGGGAACGGTTTGCAGAGTTCATCCACATGAAAGAGGAGGACGCGCGGAACGTTGGGATCGAATCGCGGAAGCGGCGGTACGATCTTCGGGATTTGGACACCTCGTGCTCGTAGAACCTCGAAGTCGTGGGGTCGTCGAAGAAGGGACCGATCCCCTTCACGCTCCGTTTGAGCTTGGTGCAGGCGAGCAGCGGTGAACAATCCGTGACCACATTTGCGTGAAACACTCCGATCTCTTCGAGATTACGAAGATATGGAACGTCAGCGAGGCTCTGCAAGCAAAACTGGTCGTCTTCACCATCCCAGTTGCGCGCAAGCAAATGATAGATTTCATGGCCAGCGTCGGGCACGAGCTTTTTCACGCGGTCGAGTTGCTCTTGCGTGAGTGGCAACTTCAGCAACTGTTGGAGGACCTCGGGATGGGCCCAAACCAGGCTTTTCCCTCTGCATTGCGAAAATAGGGACCCTCTTGGCCATACTGCCGGTCGCGTTGGATGCCCTCGATGAGGGATCGGAACTCTCCGAGCTCGTGGAGAGCATGAATCACAGCGAGCTTGAAGTTGCGGTCCTGGAAAGCGTTGGGCGGCAGTGGCTCGGTCATCGATGGTGGCAACGAATGCGTCATGAACCAACCTGGTGTCTAACGAGCTTTACGACTTGCGTTGCTGGGCTACGGGAGCGGCGGCCTCGGCCAATTCGGTGATGAGGGCGGCCCCTTCGACATCTGCCGTGAGTTCTAATGATCGCACCTTCTCCAAGGCACTCAACCGTCCACTTTGCATCACGAGCAAATGCCTGCATTTCAACTCTGTGTAGTCAATGTTACCGAGCATCGTCGCGGTGCGACCAAACTTCTGGAGATCACGCGGCTTCGCCGTGCCGATGTCGGCACAAAGGACGACCCGTGGGCGCCCGTTGCGATGTACGGCGACGATAACAGGTGGTTTTTCATCGCACCATCGGTCAGCTGACCGATGGTGCCCAACCGATGATCGAGTAGCTTGGCCGCCGTGACATCGAATCCATTTCGCTACGTAGCGCTGCGGTCTGCGGCCGTCTTGTTCGTCCTCTTCGGCTGCGACGCGGACACGAACACCGAAGTCGAGGTTCTCACCCCGCGGACGAACGCGAGTCTGTTTCCGATCGTTTCGGGCCCCGTGTCGGCATCAACCGACGTAAACCTCGAATGGGATGATGGCTACAACGTGGGGTACTGCGCCGAAATTACGGTTTCGAGCACCGTTGGCGTTTCGACATGGCAACTGATCCTCTTTACGCCGGAGGCATCGATCTTCAGCAATTGGAATACTCTGCTGCTCGAGACCGACCCGGTGAACGTACTCGTGCCCGATGAGGAAAGTGGGATGGTGGTCATATCACCGGGGGGAACCGCCGTGACGGGGTTCTGTGCCGAGGGCTCGACGACTCCGCCCATTCTCATCCACCTCTCGGGAACTTGACGTGGTCGATTGAGAACCCTCGCCCATGAACGGCAAGACGGTGGATGTCGCGAGTTAGCCACGAAGCGGAGCGACGAGCGTCCTTGAGCCTCGCTCAGCGAACCAACAGGGGGTCGAGGGAGAGGTCGAAGACACATGAGGACCTGGGATGATCGGGCAGCGGAATGCGCTCGCGATCCCACCGTTCGACGAGACACACTGGCTGAAGGAGGACGACGTACGGCTTCGGGCGTCGAGTCGGGGACCATTCCCGTGGAGACCCACGACCACGCAAGCGTCGGTCAGGGCGAACTCAGTCCTTGTCGTCGACGTCGACCGTTTCGGATACGCCTTGTTCTCGAGCCTCCGTTCGTTGCCGTTCCCACGCCTCGAACAATTCGCGAGACAAGGTTCGCCGCGGACGGCCGTAGGGCTCCTCGGTCAGCTCGAACCGGGCGAGTCGATCGGCCCGGAAGAATCGAAAATCAGCCCGCAAGCAGCACCAGGCCGCCACGATCTCCTTGCCCTCATAGTAGGCGAGCTGTAGGGGCCAGATCGTGCGCTCGGTGAGTCGACCCTCTGCGTCCTCATACGCGATGAAGACCGCTCGCTCGCGTCGCATGGCGTCACGCGCTTGCTGGAGTACCGGCGTTCGAGGGCGACGACCCGCGAGGTTCACGGGCCAAAGTCCGGTGTCTTCGATACGGGCCCGGAGATCGTCGGGGGATGCGGTTGCGATCTTGGCGAGCGCATTGCGGGCCGCTTCCCCGAGCTCGCTATCGGGGAGCGCCTGCACCCACCGAGCGCCCAGGACGAGCGCCTCGAGCTCAGCGGGGCTGAACATGAGCGGTGGCATGAAAAAACCTGAACGTAGGACGTACCCCAAACCGGCTTCGCCCTCGATCGGCGCTCCGAGACCGACCAACGTCTGAATGTCGCGATAGATCGTGCGGACGGAAACCTCTTGCTCGTCCGCCAAGGTCTCGGCGGTCACTGGGCTACGACGCCGACGCAATGCGTCGAGCAGTGCAAAGAGTCGTTCGGTCTTATCCATGCGGGATCGCGAACGCGATCCTGGCAGAACGTCACGTGAACGACAATGCTCCGTCCCGAGCCGCCGCGCGATCCTAAGCCAGCCAGCCGGGGGCCCGCCTCAGCGCTGAGCGAGCTGTCGCGCAACTTCAGGATGCACTTGCAGCAGCTGAGCATCGAGCTCTTGCGCTCGACGGTGAGCCGGGCGTCGACTCACGCGTTCGAGATACGCCTCGAACACCGGCTTGCGCGGAACGACCTGCAGGACGTTCATGGTGAATCCGAGTGAGCTTCCCAACTGCGTATCGGCGGCCGTGAACTGCGAGCCCGCGGCATAGGGGTGCTCCGTCAGTCGGGCTTCGACGTTGCGGATCACATCCTCGAACGCTCCGAACGAGTAGTCCGAAGGACCGTGCTCTAGACCGCGGGCTCGTGCGGTCACACAAGGGTCGAAGACCGAGTCACAATAGACGAGCATCGTGAGATAGGCGGCACGCCGAGGATCATCGGCCGTGGGAGCAAGGCCTGCGCTCGAAAACGCGTCGGCGAGATAGATGGTGATCGCCGCCCGCTCGGTCACGACCGTGCCCTTGTGCACAATGGCTGGCACTTTCTTGTGCGGCTGAATCGCACGGTAGTTTTCGTCCACGCTCTGCGGGGCATGAATGTTGACGAAGCGGACGGCATACTCGACGCCGAGTTCCTCGAGCAACCATCGAACTCCCATCGAACGGGACCAGGGCGAGTGGTGAAAGATGAGATCGGGCTGAGTTGTTGCCATGCCCACGGTCTACGCGGCGTCGCTGACAGATCCTGTCAGGAGGCCACGTATGCGCCGCGGGCACACCGGAAGCCGTCCGTCCAAGCGGTTTGATAGGGAAGGACGCTCCATCGCATCGCCGAACGCAGGAATGCGGGCGGAGTCCCTGCCGATGCATTGCCACCGCGTTGTCCACGGAGGTCCCCCACCAACGGTCCGCCTTCATCCAAGGACGCCTCTACCGGATACGGTCCGTACCAATCCCAGACCCACTCGCGGACGTTCCCGTGCATATCGTAGAGTTCGAAAGCATTGGGGCTTTTCAATCCCACGGGATGCGTAGTGTCCTCGGCGTTGGATTGGTACCACGCGGAAAATGTGAGCAATGCCGGATCGTCGCCAAACGAATACGCGGTCGTGGTTCCTGCTCGGGCAGCGTACTCCCATTCGGCCTCGGTCGGCAGACGGAATCCCGTGCACGCCCGATCCCACGTCCAGTCGGCTCCTGAAAGCTGATAGCAAAGCGTCAGGCCGTCCTCGGGTGCTCGTGTCCGATTGACGAATGTCGTCAGATCGTTGAGAAACTGCGCCGTTTCCTCCCACGTGACGCGTTGCACCGGATGATCGATGGTATCGCCACGCGTCAGGTCCGAGGGCGATGGACTTCCCGTGACCGCCTGCCACTGCCCTTGGGTCATTTCGGTTCGACAGATGTCGAATGCGCTGACCGTGACGGCGTGCTGGATCTCGTCGGCCACGCGGTCCACTTCCGTCTCGGCGCTCCCCATGCTGAACGAGCCACCCGGCAGAGCGACGAGCTCCAAGACGATTCCGTCCTCCAGGAGGAACGTTCCATCTGCTTCCGCGATACCCTCGGTGGTCGCTTCGTCCTCGCTCGAGCCCGCGAGCGTCGTGGAACCGGTTGCACTCGTTGCGACTTCGTTCGCCGACGACTCGCTCGATACGAACGCCACATCACCGGTCGTCGATGCGGCTTCGTCCGGAGAATCAGAGGTCGAGGCCAACATGTCGACGGCTTCACTTGAAGTCGGCGGAGGGG
>Ga0315912_10000673_pt1 | contig 54941 bp, 45 predicted proteins | sample VfabasoilMG_FD_204469 | JGI IMG/M metagenome (GOLD analysis project Ga0315912, IMG submission 204469) | Garden soil microbial communities collected in Santa Monica, California, United States - V. faba soil | ecosystem: Environmental > Terrestrial > Soil > Garden | place: USA: California...
AGTCGTATCGGGAATACGGTGAGCGTCGAGCAACGCAGCCATCGTGGCGTAGTGCCGTGCATAACCGGCTACGAACTTCCGGCACCGAGTACTAGAGCACGATTCAAACTGATTGGTGCTCTAGCGGGTCATCAGTTTCTGATCGAGGCGTCGCGCCTCCGACATCATCTTGGTCGCGTTCTGATAGTCGCGGCTGACCTCGATGAGCTCCACCATCCCGCGGATGGCATTGACGTTGCTGCCTTCGACGTACCCGACCGCGAGGTCGGGGGTTTGAACGGGTCGCATCGCTCCGCGCTCGACGATGAGATGACTGCCTCCGGCGGGGGTAAGGTTGGCGGCGTCGACTTGCACGACGGCGAGCTGCGCGAGGGCGGTGCCGTCCTGCATGATCGTGCCATCGTCGAGGACCGACACGGGACCTCCGCCCGGTCGGGCGCGGATCGGCGAAAACGCATCGGGCGGACCCCCGGCCATCACGGGCCGACCCGAAGGATCGACGAGCGTCCCTTCCACATCGGTTTGAAAGCTTCCCGCGCGAGTCGCCATGAACCCCTGTGGGCTCGAGACGACGAAGTAGCCGTCATCGCGGATGGCCACGTCGAGCGGGTTGCCCGTGTGTTCGAGTGGACCGGAGGCGTCATCGATGGCGGTGTCGGCCGCCTGCGCGAACCCTTTTTCCGCAGGACGACCGTCCAAGGTGGCCACGAGCACGTCTTGGAACGCGACCCGCTGGCCCCGAAATCCTGCGGTGCTCACATTGGCCACGTTGTTGGCGACGACCTGGAGGCGAGCTTCGCTCGCCATGGCCGCCGACATCCCAATGTAGACACTATTGGCCACGTTCTCGCTCCATTCGCAGCATGATGCGTAGTTTGCCCGTGGCCTCGCCCATGATCTGACAGACGCGCGATTCGGTGACGCCGACGTGCAGCCCGATCTCTTTGAGCGTCATTTCGCGTTGGTAGTACATCTCGAGGATCATCTGCTGACGTTCGGGCAGATCGGAGATCGCCTCGCGCAAGCGATCTTGCATTTCGCGAATGCTGGCGAGTTCATCGGGGCCGAGCGTCTTGGACGACAGTTCGAAACATCGGTCCTGGGATTTGTCGTCGGGGGAGAGCAAGTCGTCGAGGCTGAGCACGCGAACGTTGCCCACGCGATCGACGAGCTTGCGATAGTCGCCCGTGCTCATGCTCATGCTGGTGGCGACCTCGTTGTCGGTCGGCGGCCGACCGAGCCGGGCGGTCAGCTCTTGCGTGCGTCGGGCGAGTCGTTTGGCCGTGAGCCGAGCGTTGCGGGCCATGAGGTCATAGCGGCGCAGCTCGTCGAGGATCGCCCCTTTGATCCGAAACTCGGCAAACGTCTCGAAGCGCTCGGCCTTGGCGGGATCGTAGCGATCCATGGCGTCGATGAGGCCCAGTGTTCCGGCGCCGACGAGGTCATCGAGCGAGACGTGGCTCGGCAAGTTGCGAGCCATGCGGGTCGCGATCCGACGCACGAAGGCGAGATACTTGGTCGGGTCGATCCTTGGCCGTCCATTCGCCGCTGGCGATTCCGGATCGGCCGGGGAGTCGATGACGTTGACCGCGGTGTCATCGTCCTCGACGAGGGTGGGTGCATGCGCGGCCTCGTCGGAGTTCAGCTCGCGCGTCGTGGTCGCGGTGTTCAGTTCGCGTTCGCGTCCCGAGGACGCGGTTTTCGTCTCGCGCGCAGCGGGGACACTCTTGGGGCCTGAATTCGATTCACGGCCCACGGGGCCTGAATTCGATTCACGGCCCATAGGGCCTGAATTCGATTCACGGCCCATAGGGCCTGAATGGGCGGACTCGGTTTCGGGGTTACGTAAAGTCGCCATGCGCAGCATCACTTCGCCTCCTGACGCAGCAGCCGGCGCCAGAACAGCCGCATGGCTCCCTGGCGATCGTCGCGTTCGTCGCTCGAGAGCAACCGTTCGGCGATCTCGTCGATCGCCTCGGATGCGGGCGCCTTGGGGTAGGCGCACATGACCGGTTCCCCCCGCATGACCGAACGTCCGACCGCGGTGTCGCGCGGCACGGAGCCCAGGTGGTCGATGCCGATCGACAAGAACCGAGCGGACAGGCTCGCGAGTCGGCGAAACACCTGTTCGCCCTCGCGATGATCCTGAACCAGGTTGGTGAGGATCCTGACCCGTCGCACGCCACAACGCGTGCTCAGAACTTTCAGCATGCCGTAGGCATCGGCGACACTGGTCGGTTCCGGGGTGACGACGACGATGATGTCCTTGGCCGCCGACGCGAACCCGATCGAGTTGGTGCCGACGCCCGCTCCCGTGTCGACGACGACGACGTCGAAGCTGTCCTCGAGCGTGTCGACGGCGGCAAAGAGCTCGCGACGCTGCATGTCGCCGAGGTTCGCGAGGTCGTATTGACCAGAGGCGCCAGGCAAGAGCCACACGTTCCGCGGGCCCTTCAGCAGCACTTCGTCGATCGCCGCTTCGCCCCGGACGAGCTCGGCCACCGTGAAGGTGGGCGCGAGTCCCATCACGATGTCCATGTTGGCGAGGCCAAGGTCGGCATCGATCGCGAGCACACGAGCCCCTCGTCTTCCGAGCGCGACCGAAAGGTTGACGGCGATGTTGGTCTTTCCGACGCCACCCTTGCCCGAAGTGACCGCGATGACGGTCGGGGCGATCGGGGCGGTGGCCGTGCGAATCGGAATGATCGACCCGAGTGGGGTCTCGTCGCGCGGGGTCAGAGACGGGACAGCCGAGGATGTCTCCACGCCGGAGTTCCGGCTGCGGGGCTCCACGCCGGGTTCCCGGCTGCGGGGCTCCACGCCGGGTTCCCGGCTGCGGGGCTCCACGCCCGAGTCCCGACTGCGTGGCTCCTCGGAAACCATGGCACGCCCCGCCGGGGCTGAATAATGAACGGGCTTCATGCTTGGGCGCCTCCCAGCAGCAGGTCGACGATGAATCGTGGGGTTGCGATCGTGATGTCTTCGGGTACCTGTTGGCCGGTGGTCGCAAAGCTGAGCGGAGCTCCGCTGCGAACCCGAGCCGCGAGCACGGTGCCGACCGCAACCGCCTCGTCGACCTTGGTCGGCAAGATCGCTTGGGGTTCGGTGGCCGAGTAGAGGTGGAGCATGCGGTCGAGCTCTTCGATGCGCGTCGACGCGGCGATGCAAAGGTGGGTCGTCACCGGTTCGCCCGCGCGAGCGAGACGGCGAGCGAGCGTCTTGAAATCGTCGGGTTTACCGGGCGAGATCCCAGCGGTGTCGACCAACACGAGGTCGGCATCGCGAACCTCCGCGAGGGCTCGCGCGAGCCCACCGGCCGAGGTTGCCGTCGACAGTGGGACATCGAGGAGATTCGCGTACGCACGCAGCTGCGTCGTGCTGCCGATCCGCTGATCGTCGAGGCTGACGATCGCGACCTTCTTCTGTTCGATCAAGTGAGCTCGTGCTGCGAACTTGGCGATGGTCGTCGTCTTGCCCACGCCCGTCGAACCGACGAGGGCGGCGACCCGACTGCCCGGAGCGCAGAGCGGAGCCGCATCACCGAGCATGCGATGGAGCAACGCACGCAGATGCGCTTCTTCGTTGGCGCGAGACGTCGCGGACGGTCCGAGGTCGGGCAGCTGCGACAACCAGGCTTCGCAGAGGTCGCGGGGTACCATCGCGGCGAGCAGGCGTCGTCGCAGGGCGGCGTGCGGGCGGACTTGCCCCATGCCGGTCGCGGCCGAAACTGCAGCGCGCGGGCTTTCGGCGATGAGGTCACGAACTGGCCGTTTGGGTGTCACGTTCCGCTGCGCCCGGTCGGCGCGTTGGCGAGCCCACAGCGGCGAGGGATCCTCACGCCCCGTCGGGGTCGAGGGGCTTTCACGACCGACGGGCTCGAACGCAGACGGTGGAGCGGCCGTCGACGTGACGGGGGACGGATCGGGCGACCCAGTGCGGGGTTCTTCGTCCTCGCCGGGGGATGCGGTCACCTGGATGAACGTCCCACCGAGCAGGCCCAGGGTTCGTCCGGACACCCGCTTGGTCTCCACGATGATCGCGTTGGGACCGAGCTCCCGGCGGACCAAGGCCAGGGCTTCCTTGATTTGTCGGGCTTGAAACGTGCGTGTTTGCATGGGTGTACTCCTATGAGGCGAGCTTCACGACACCGAGGGTTCTGACGTTGACCCGGGGATCGACCTCACCGAAGCTCATCACTGCAAGACCCGGTGCATGTCTGCGGGCGAGGGTGGCCACGCTGCGTCGGATGTCTGGCGCGGTTAGGACGAGTGGCTCAACGCTCGTTGCGCTCATCGACGCAACGGCTTTTTCAATGCCGCCAACGACCTTCGGAAGGACCGATGGGTCCATCCCGGGCCGCGGTGCGGCCCCTTGCGGTGCATTGGCGCCTCCGGGGGATGCCGACCCGGTACGGAGCCCAATCGCGGGCCCGCCTCGCAAAGCCTGCTCTACGTCGGGACCCAGGACCAAAGCCGCCAACTTGCCCCCCTCGTCGAGGAAGCGTGCCGTCAGCTGACGGGACATCTTGCACCGTACGAGCTCTGTCAGTGAGTCGGGATCCTTGACGGTCGATGCATGATCGGCGACGGCTTCGAAGATCGTTCGAAGATCGCGAATGCTGACGCCTTCGCCGAGCAGGTTTTTCAGGATCTTGATGACATCGCCGAGTGGCAGGAGGTTCGGAATGACCTCCTCGACGAGCTTGGCGTGCGTGCGTGCGAACGCGTCGACGAGGTCTTGCGCCTCCACCCGGCCCAAAAGATCCGACGCGTGCGATTTGAGGAGTTCGGTGAGGTGCGTGGCGGTGACCGTGGCAGGGTCGACGACGGTATAACCGAGGATCTCCGCTCGATCCTTGTCGCCCGCAGCGATCCACACCGCGGGCATTCCGAAGGCTGGATCCTGGGCTTTCTCCCCTTTGAGCTGTCCGGTGGCATTGCCGGGATTGATCGCCATCAACCGACCCATACGCAGGGTGCCTTCGCCGATGGCCGTTCCCGACAGCAGGAGTCGGTAGTTGGACGACGCCAGGCGCAAGTTGTCGCGAATGTGGACCGGTGGCACGACGATGCCGAGCTCGGGGACCAGTTGCTTACGAATGCCGGCGATGCGCTTGATGAGTTCGCCGCCGCGCTTGCGATCGACGAGCGGCACGAGATCGAATCCGACCTCCAACGCCAAAAGATCGACGCCGAGCAGGTCGTGAAGGGGGGGTTCTTGACCCTCTGTCTTCGGCGTTCCGTCAGCCGTCTGAGGCGCCGCAGCGCGCTTGGTTTCGAGATTGCGCGCTCGACGAGCGAGCATGAAACAGAGGAACGCGAGCGCGAGGAAGGCCAATGTCGGCATTCCAGGCACGAGCGCCATCAGCCCGAGGCTGACCGACGCGACGAACAAGGGGGCCGAGTTGCCGAGGAACTGTTCCGCGAGGGTTTGGCCGAGACCCTCACCGGTGGAAGCTCGCGAGGCCATCAAACCTGCGGCCATCGAGACGAGCAGGGCCGGGATCTGTGAGACCAAGCCGTCGCCGATCGTGAGGATCGTGTAGGTCGCGGCCGCGTCGGCGAAGGTCATGCCTTGCTGCGCGACCCCGATGATCATCCCCCCGATGATGTTGATCGCGGTGACGGCCAGGCCCGCGACCGCGTCGCCTTTGACGAACTTGTTGGCACCATCGAGGGCACCGTAGAAGTCGGCTTCGTCGGCTACCGCTTTGCGGCGTTTCTTGGCTTCTTCCTCGGTGATGTGGCCACCGGCGAGCTCGTTGTCGATCGCCATCTGTTTGCCCGGCATCGCGTCCAACGTGAACCGAGCTGCAACCTCGGCGATGCGGCCCGCACCGGCCGTGATCACCTTGAAGTTGATGAGGATGAGGATGATGAACACGACGATCCCGACGACATAGCTGCCGCCGACGACGAAGACACCGAACGCGTGAATGACGTTCCCGGCCGCGTCGGGGCCCTCGTGTCCGTGCAAGAGAATGAGTCGGGTCGACGCGACGTTGAGCCCGAGCCGCAACATCGTCGCGACGAGCAGTACGGTGGGAAAGCTCGAAAACTGCAGCGGCTCGTTGAAATTGATCGTCATCAAGAAGATGAGCAATCCGACCGTGATGCTGATCGTGAGCAAGAAATCGAGCAGGAACGCCGGGATCGGAAGGATGAGCATCATGACGATGCCGACCATTCCGAACGCGACGATGCGCGTCGGTGAATCGTCTTTGGGTTGACTCAAGCGAGACCTCGCGAGCGACGAATGCGATAGAGGTACGCAATGATCTGAGCGACCATTTCGTAGAGATCAGGGGACACTTCGTATCCGATGCGGCCCGAGGCGAAGATGGCCCGCGCGACCTTGGGGTTGGCGACGATCGGGATCTGGCGCTTTCGCGCGACTTCGCGGATCCGCGCTGCGACCTCGTCCTTGCCCTTGGCGAGGAGTTTGGGCGCCCCGGTTTGACCAAACTTGTATTCGAGGGCGACGGCATAGTGCGTCGGATTGACGACGACCACATCGGCCGAGCGGGTGGCTGCAATCATTTGATTGCGGCCGATCTGCAGCATGCGTTGACGCATTCTGCCCTTCACCTGAGGATCGCCTTCTTGCTGCTTGTGTTCGTCTTTGATCTCTTGTTTGCTCATTTTCATCTGGTCGTGCAGGCGTCGCCGCTGCCAGACGTATTCGGCGATCGCAATGACGGCCGCGATCGAGAGCGCGACGATGAAAACGAGGTAGAGCAGCTGCCCGATGAAGTGCATCCCGCCCTGCAATCCGAGCTGGCTCAACGTCGCCAAACTCGGGAGATAGCCCCGCAGCACCAGCCATAGCGCCGTGCCCATCGCGGTCGCTTTGACGAGGGCGATCCCGATGTCGCGCAAGGCGTCGATGCTGAACATCGCCCTGCGCAAACCGGCGACCGGGTCGAGGTGCTCCCAATGAAATCCGACCACCTTTTCGGCCCAGTTGCCGCCGGTTTGGGCGAGACCCACCGCGACACCGACGACGACGGTGACCGCGAGGATGGTGCCGATGAACGTCGGCAGGATGCCGAAGATCGAACCGAGCGCATGCGACATCGAGGTCGCGGGTTCGCCGTGCGCCGCGGTGGCGACCGATTCAGCCGTGCGCGCGAACAGCTCGCTGAAGGCCCCAAGTAGGGTGTTCCATTGCGAGCGCAGCACGAACAGACCGCTCAACGCGGTCGCGAGGCCGGTGAGATCGCGGCTCGTCGCGAGCTTCCCCTCGGACAAGAACTCTTCGCGGCGCTTGCCGGTCGGCTCCTCGGTTTTGTCGTCGTCCACCTGAGCGTGGCACGTTGCAATGCATACGCCGCTTGCCGTCGTGCACGGTCCCGCGATCTTCCCGACTAGCGCGGCGCGGCGACCCAGGCCTGCAGCAGGTCCATCCAGGTCCGTTGCTGTTCGTGCAGCGCGGAGAAGGTTGCGGGCAGCGACGCGTTCAACACCAGCAGTCCCGCCAAGATGGTCACCGGGAACGACAGGTTGAAGATCTGTAGCTTCGGGGCGATGCGAGCGAGCATCGCCATCGCGAGCTTCAAGCAGAACACGGCCGCGAGCACGGGGAGGGCGAGGGTGATGCCGTCGCGGATGAGCCCATCGAGCGAGGCGAGGATCGTGGGGGCGCCCGCGAGCGGAAAGACGCCCTCGCCGAGCGGCCGGGTGTGCAGACTCGCGGCGAGCGTGCGCAGGGCCAGCCGATCGAAGTCGGCGGCGAAGAAGATCTGAACGCCGATCTGGGTCAGCAGCAGGCTCACCGCGGTCGCTTCTTCCGGCGACAACGGATCGGTCACCGCCGCGAACGACATGCCCATTTCGACCCCGGCGAACTCACCCGCGATGCGAGCCGCGGCCAGGGCGAGCTGGACCACGAAGCCGAACGCGAGGCCGAGGCCGAACTCACCGATGAGGCCGACGACGAATGCGACTTCGCTCGTGGGCATCACTACGCCGTCGGGGTCGCGGCTCACCAGGCCCCACGCGATCGCGATCGCAGCGATCGCCTGGACGTGGCGCGGCAGCCCGGGAACGCTCATGTGCGGCAGGCCGAGAATGAAACCGCCCGTGCGCGCGAGGGCAAATGCCATCGCCGCGACCCATGGCAGCAGGCCGGCGAGGAGCGTGTCGAGGTCGGGGCCGACGATCATGCGGACACCGGGTTGGCGTCAGGGAAGCTGGCCGATCGAACGGAACACCTCGGATTCGAAGGAGGTCAACCGTTCGAGGATCCAACCGCCAAACCAAATCAGCGAGGCGAACAACGCGAGCAGTTTGGGCACGAACGCGAGCGCCGGCTCGCTCAACTGGGTGGCCGCTTGGATGACGCCCATGACGAGCCCCACGACGATGCCGGCGACCAGCAAAGGGCCGGCACACTCGATCGAGAGCCACGCTGCCCGCTGGAACAGATCGAGGACGGCGCCTTCGGTCATGTGAAGCTCCGGGCCAGGCTACCGACGATGAGCCCCCATCCGTCGACCAAGACGAACACCATCACCTTCACGGGCAACGCGACGAGGGCCGGAGGCAGCATCATCATTCCCATCGCCATCAGGATGCTCGAGACCACGAGGTCGATGACGAGGAACGGCACCATGACCAGGAAGCCCATCTGAAACCCCGTGCGGATCTCGCCCAAGATGAAGGCCGGAGCCAACACGACGAAGTCCACGTCCTTGCGGCTTTGCGGGCGAGCGTGTCCCGAGATCTCGTAGAAGAGGCGGAGATCGTCGTCGCTGCAGTGTTCCAGCATGAACGTGGCGAGCGGTTCCTGGCCACGTTCGAAGGCCTCGGTGGCCGTGATCGCCCCGCGGCCGAGCGGCTCGATCGCGTCGGCGTACATGCGTTCGGCGACGGGAGCCATGATGAAGGCCGTCAAAAACAGGGCGAGCCCCGTCAGCACCTGCGTCGGCGGCATGCCTTGCACACCCAGGGCTTGCCGCAAAAACGTGAAGACGATCATGATGCGTGTGAAGCACGTCATCGTCAGCACGAGCGCGGGCAAGAGCGACAGCAGCGTCATCATGATGAGGACGCGCAACGCGGTCTGAGCCCCGGAGGCCGGTGCGGCGAGCTCCTCGAGCGACCCGAAGCCCCCCGCGAGTTCGGCCGCGGATCCGATCGGGTCGACCGGCGGAGCGGCCAAGGCGGTGGCGGCCCAACCAAGCGTGGCCAAACCGAGGGTGGCCAATCCGATCGCGAGCGCCGAGACGAGCCCTCCGATCCTCACTTTGGATGACTTCATGCCGCGTCCCCTCGTTCGGACCATCCCGAATCGTCCATGAGTCGGCGCAGGTGATCCGGCAGTTCGGGTGGGTGCGGTTCGGGCTCGGGGGTTCCCGCACCGACCGCTTTGAGTTCTTGGCCCAAGGCCGCTTGGAGTCGGGCTTTGAAGGCCGCGAGCTTCGGATCGGGTGCAGCTGCGGCGGCTGGGATCGCGAGTGCCGTGGTTTGCGGGACCGAGGTCGGCGGTCGATTGATCTCGGTCAGGAGCGAGATCCGTTGCTCGGTCGAGCCGATGAGGAATTCACGATCGGCGGCTTTGATCCACACGAGTTGCTGCCGTGGCCCGAGCGCGATGCGACCGACGACCTCCATCGCATGTCCGGCCTGTGCGGTGCCTCGCTGCTTGGCCCACCACGCCATCGCGCAGACGGCCAGCGCAAGGGTCAAACTCAAGAGCATCCAGATCGAGCGCGTCGATCGATCTTCGGGAAGCGCCCGTGGCTCGTCGCGTCCGCGCTCGTGATCGCTCGAGGCGAAACTCGCATCGTCCGAACGTTCGTCCTCGCGGTCCGCGTCGACCGCATCGTCACCGCGACGCGGCGAGGCGGTGGTGGCTCGGGCGGTCGGATCGTCCACGCGAGCGCCAGGATCGGGTTCGTTCCGGGCGGCCGCGACGGTCGAGCGATCCGTGGGGGAGAGGGGAGCCGCGGCTCGGATCGTTTCGACGGGTTCGGGTTCCGCGGTCGCGCCAGGAGCTGCCCCGCCTCTTCCAAGCTCGAGCTCGGGCTCACGCATGCGCAGCGGCGAATCGGGTTCGTGGGCACCGAGGCTCGCTTCCAAGGCTTTGATCGTGTCGGCCGGAGGTTCGCGCTGGGCCGTGGCCGGAGGGGGTTCGCGACGTCCGGGCTTGAGGGCATCTTCGATGCGGATATCGACGCCGTTCGGTCGGATGACCGGGCTGACGAACTGGGCCAGTTTTCCGTCCACGCCTTTGCGTTGCGTGAGTCGGACCGCGAGCCGCCGTCCGTTCGCGCCGACTTGGGCATAGTCGAGGCGTCGGTCTTCGCCGTGCGTGGTCAAGCGTTGCGCGAGCGCCGTCTGGTCTTTGAAGAACAGCAAAATGCCCGATTCCGACAACGTGACCACGCGTGGCTCCTCGCCCTCGCCTTCGAACCCACGGACTTCGATCGTGGTCCCGGTCGCATCCTCGATGAGCGAGAACCGGAGCTCTGCAGCTTCGGCCCTTCGCACGGGCCACGCGAGGACCAGCCCGACGAATCCGGCGATCCAGATCCATGCCCAGATCCACGCCGTTCCGCTACGCCGCACTGCCCACATTCCTTGGCGGCATATTGGCCGCGCCGTCTTGGGCACCACCTTGGAGGTCGTGGTTGCGGATGACCTCGGTGATGCGGATGCCGTACTTTTCGCCGACCACGACCGCTTCGCCGCGCGCGACGAGTTTGCCATTGACGAGCAGGTCCAAGCTTTCACCGGCGACCTTGCCGAGCTCGAGCACCGATCCGGGACCCATTTGAATGACCTCGCCGATCGGCACCGTCTTGCGGCCGAGTTCGACGGAGATCTGGACCGGAACATCCAAGAGCAGATTGAAATCATCGACGTTGTGCATCCCCAGCTCCCCCTTCCTCACGCCCCACGGGGGCTGAGTTGCTTGATCTCGATGGCGATGGCCCCTTCGTCTTGCACGGGGACCCCGCGAAACTTCGTCTTGCCTTCGACCCGAACCGGCAGTTCGTCGCTCCGGTTGCGATCCAAGGTCAGCACCTGACCCGGCTCGAGCGCCAAGACTCGGCGCAACGGCAGCCGTAGCGAGCCGAGCTCGACCGACACGACCACGTCGACGTCGCGCATCGCCTCGGACATGGCGGCTACGCTGTTCGCGTCCGACTTGGGTGCGCCGCCCATCCGCCCGCGAAGTGGTTCGAGGGCCGCGGCCGGCAAACCGATCGAGAGGCTCGCCAACCGATCCCCGATCGTCAGCGTGAACGGGACGTGCAGCGCGGTGATGTCGGGCGAATACCCAGGAATGAGTTCGATCCGGGCCTCGATGCGATGAACCTCGCAGTGGAAAAATCCCGGCGGTTCGAGGGTGGTGTTCATCGCGTCGACGACCGGCTGCATGGCGCGGACCAACATTCGTCGCTCGAGTGCGGTGGGCGAGCGTCCGCGAGGCATTTCCGGCGCACCGCTGCTGCCTCCGAACAACCGCTCGATGACGCTGAATGCGAACTGCGGGTCGAGTGCGATGATCCCGTACTGTCGTTCCTGCCCCGCCGTCGTCAGCTCCAACACCATCAGACAAGCGGCCTGATCGCCCACGGCTTGGAGACCACGACCGGTCAGGATCTCGGGGGCCTCGGCTTTGATCTCGACCTTGGTGCGCAGCACCGAGGTCAGGACTCGCCGCAGGCTTTCGGCCAATCGCGCAAAGCCGATCTGCAGCGGCGGGATGAGCAGGCGGATCGCCCGATCGTCCGCGAGCAGATCGACCGGTTCGGCCGCGGTGCCGATGCCCCGGGTACCGCGTCGCTTCGACCCCTCGAGAAAGACGCGGACTTCTTCGGGGCTGAGGATCGGTTCGATGCGGGTCACGGTTATTGCACGACGAATTCCGTGAACAGGACATCGACGCCGGCTTCGCTACCGAGCGCTTCGTTGAACCGCTTGAGCAGTCGACGTTTGATGACGGTTTTGTTCTTGGCGCCCATCGTTTGACGGAAGTTGAGCTCCGACAGCTCGCGAATGAACGCGTCCGTGATGGCCGGCCGAAGTTGCTCGATTTGCGACTCGAATCGTCGTTCCGACAACTGAATCGAGATCGTGGTCTTGAGGTAGCGCGTGCCCTCGGGTTCGTTGAGATTCACGACCACCGGAGGGAACGCGACGATCGGTGCGCCCGATTTGGCCGCATGGGTAGCCGCACCGTGCTCTCCCTCGGCCGAGCTCCCATGACCGCCGCTGCTCGGGGCCCCGTGACCCCCACCCCCGCCACCACTGTCACCACCACTGCCGCGCAGCAGGAAGAACGCAGCCGCGCCCCCCCCGAGTACGACGTTGGCGGCAATGATGACGAGGATGAGCATGCCCCCACGTTTTTTGGGGGCCGCTTCATTCTTGGCTGCATCCGACACGACATCCGTGGCTGCGAAGATCGTGCCATGGCTGACGGTCGGATCGCGCTCACTAGCGCTTGAGGTTCACGATCTCGGACAGCATCTCATCCGCGGTGCTGATGCTCCGCGAGTTGCTCTGGAAGCCGCGTTGGATCGCGATCATGTCGACGAATTCCGCTGCGAGATCCACATTCGAGGCCTCGAGAGCGCCCGATACGATGCTGCCGTGGCCGGCTGTTCCGGGGGCCGCGATGGTGGGGGTTCCGGCCGCTTGGGTGGCCGCATAAAGACCCTCGCCTTGTCGCGTGAGACTGTCCGGGGCGGTGAACCGGGCCGTCGCGATCTGGCCGAGCGTGCGCGTCTCCCCATTCGAATAGCGACCCGTCACGATCCCATCATCGCCAATTTCCAAGCCGCCAAGGTCTCCGCTGCTACGGCCATCCTGGGACATGTGGGAAACGGCCGAGGCTCCGGCATAAGTGGTGAGTCCATCGGTACCCGTACCACCTCCCGTGTTCGGTGCACCGAGCCCGAGCGTGATCGCTCCCGGCGCGGCGTTGGCCCAAGGAATGTTGAGCCCGGGCAAGCTGTTGCTGGCCAGCGAGCCATCCGGGTTGAACTCGACGGTCCCCGTGCCGACCAATGACCGAGGCCCTGCGGGTGCCGGTGTCACGTCGGCGGCCGCGGCCGTGACGTTGACCTGCCATTGCTGGGGTGCGGCGGAGGTCTTCGTGAAGTAGAGCTCGAGCGGGTGGGCGGCTCCGAGTGAGTCGTAGACGGTGACCGAAGTTTGGAACTGACTCGTTCTTTCGGGATCGGTCAGGTCGAACGGAACCGCGGACACCGGTTCGGACGCATCGAGGTTGGCTTGCAGATCGATGCGGCCGGTCGGGGTGGGCGGAATGGCGGTCGTCGGGACCTGCAGATTCGAGGTCGTCGTCGCGAGTTGGCCCAAGCCGTCCGCGGCAAAGCCTTGCACGTTGAAGCCTTGCTGGTTGACGAGGAACCCATCCGTGTCGAGCTCGAACTGACCGGCCCGCGTATAGAGCGGAGCGCCGCCTCCCGGCGGCGTGACGAGGAAGAACCCATCGCCTTGCAAGGCCAAGTCGGTGGCCGAACCAGTGCCGAGCAGCGAACCCTGGGTGAACTCGGTTTGGGCACTCGTGACCGCGACACCGTTGCCGAGGCGTTCATCCGCGATCATGCCTCCGACGATGTCGCCGAAGTTGGCTCGCGAGGATTTGTAGCCGACGGTATTGACGTTGGCGATGTTGTCGCTGATGACGGCCATCGCTTGCGAATGGCTGCTCAGCCCCGAAACTCCCGTATACATTGCGCTGACGATGGACATCACTCGGTTCCGTTCATGATTGGTTGGGGGAGGGACGACGGGATGTCGTCACCGATCGAGAGGATCTCGGCCGGTTGCACGCGGCGTTTGCCGACGAGCAACTCCGGGTATCCGTTTTCGAAGCTGATCCCTTGCACGACGCCCGAGACCAGGGTGGACGCCGACACCGGGTTGCCCTCGCCATCGGTGGCATCGATGTTCACCGTATAGTCGCCCTCGGCGAGTGGCTGCCCGTTGGGATCGGTTCCGGGCCACGGGATGTCATGAGTGCCGGCATCGAGATTGGTGAGGTCGAGCGTGTGCACGATCCGGCCGCTCGCATCCTCGATCGTGATCTTGACGGACGCGGCTGCGCCTTCGAGCTCGAGCCCGATCGGCTGGGCTCCCCGCTCGTCGACCGTGATGCCATCACCGCGGGCGGTGATCCGTTCGCCCATGAAACCCGAGAGCTGTGCGTTCGACATGCTCATTTGGGCGAGCTTGAGTTCTTCGAGGCGTTGGTTCGAAACGACCTGCTGCTCGAGCGAAGAGAACGTCGCCAGCTGGGCGACGAACTCATGATTTTCGAGCGGGCTCATCGGGTCTTGGTATTCGAGCTGAGCCATGAGCAGCTTCAAGAAATCCTCGCGACCCATCGCGGACTGCGTAGCCTCGGTCAGCCCTTTGGAACCGGTCGTGCTCGCTTTCCCGAGGGGATCGCTGGTCGAAATGGGATCGACGTCCATGGCCGTGTCCTCACTTCAAGCCCCGTGCCAGGCCGCGACCCGCCCCGAGCGCGGTCACGCGATCACGTTCACCAAGGTGGACCCCTCTTGCGGTCGCGGCCGGGAAAGTCGGCTCGCGGCCCCCACGGGGGTCGCGGCCGTGGATCCGTTCGACGACGCCTGCGGATGATGGGAACCGGGATCGGGACGTGACTGCCGAGAGCCCGTTTGCACATCGAGCTCGAACTCGCGGTCGCTCGTGAGATGAGCCACCGCCTCGATGAGCTCGCTCTTGCGGGTGTGAATGAGGGCCGCAACCTCGGGAGTCTCCGCCCGGATGACCAAGCGCACGCGGTCGTTCGACGAGTCCATTTCGAGCTGTAACGTCCCGAGATCGGCGATCTCGACGTCGATGAGCGTCGTGGCCTCCGTCGTGGTCTCGGTGGTGGTCTCGGTCGTGGATGTGGCGCGCTCGAGCGTGTCGGGACTTGGCCTCGTGTGGAGCGGATCGGGTCCCTGCGGGAGTGGGACGTCGACCCGTGTTGCGGAAAGGCCGTGGTGTGGGGAGCCCGTGGCGGACAAGGAGGCCGTCGCGGAGTCGTCGGCCGCGTCGGCGGTCGCTGGCGGAAGGTCGGAGGTCCAAACCTCCAACGAAGGTGACGGGTCGGTAGTGGCGGACTTCGAGGAGGCTCGATCGTCGGAGAGCGGCGAGTCGGAGGATGTCGACGTATCGGCCGAGGATGTCGACGTGTCGGCCGAGGATGTCGACGTGTCGGCCGAGGATGTCGACGTGTCGGTCGAGGATGTCGACGTGTCGGCCGCGGCGGCGGCGTGGTTGTCGGAGAGGACTACATCCGACGAGAGAGGAGCCGTCGTCGACGATGAAGGCGGGGAGGGGGATTCGTTGGCGAGGAGCGAACGCGAGAGCGAGCCGTTGGCAATGAGCGAGTCCGAGCGTGCGGGTGGCTGAGCGATAGAAAGGATGGGGGAGGAGAGCGGTTGCGCCGTGGCGGATGGACGAGCGATGGACAGGTTGGGGGGGCCCGCGTGGGACGGCGCGTTGGCGTCGGAGTCGAGGTTCGCGAGGGTCGTGGGAGGTGCAGCCGCTGCGTCCGACGCGATGACGACCATCGGCGGAACTACGAGGATCGGTGGACTCGAGGAGAACGCCAGATCCAGCGCTTGGGCGGAGGTTTCGAGGGTTCCAGGGGTTGGTTCGGAGCCCATCGAAGGTTCTGGATCTCCGGACGTGACACCGAGCCACTCCAACGACATGGCCCAATCTCCTTCGAGCGGAGCGGACGCTTCCATAGGCGACGCGTCGAGCGTATGCATCAAATGTTCGTCGAATGTGATTTCGCCGTCGCAGGTCTGGCGTTCGGCTCGGTCGTGTTCGGGGGCCGACGACGACGTCGACGCGAGTTTGAGTTCGACGTTCATGGCTCGACCCGCTCCGTGCTTGCGGGTGCATCGAGCGGCGCTTCCTCACTCATCGCAGAGGCGGACTTGGGGGCCGGAAACGCCTTGGGATCGCGATCCAAATAGAGCTGGCCCAGCGTCGCGGCGCGATCTCCCGGCATCGCCGAGAGCAGCTTCGAGGCCTTGCGCTCGTTGGTTTCCGCCATCATGAGGATGAGTTCCTGCGCATCTTCGTTGGGCATCTGCGCGACCATGTCCGCCGCGTTCTGGGGAGCCATGTTGAGCAAGAGCGAAGACAGCTCGCGAAGCCGAGCCGCTCGGCGTTCACGAGCGATTTCGCCTTGCCCGAGGCGCGTCTCGAGTCGCTGTTCGAGGGTGGCGATCGTATCGAGCTGAGTCTGGAAGTCGCGGCGGGCGAGTTCGAGTTCGCTCCGTTCTTTCGCGAGAGCGAGGCGCTCGGTCTCCAAACGCTCCTGCGACTTGGCGTAACGTTCGGTGATGACCTGGCGTGCGCGTTCGACTTCGGCCACACCGGAGTTGGCCGCGCGTTCGTCTTCGAACTCGAGATCCGAATCGTCCACGTGTGCCTCCTCGCCGGGCTGATCCTGGTCCTCGCCGTCCTCCTGCTCGTGCTCGTCGTCGGCTTTCGGCGACTCGGGTGCCTTGTCCTCGGCATCGTGCTCGGCGTGCTTGCTCGGCGGTGCGTCGACGTCGGCGTGACCGGAGCCACAACCGATGATCCCCAGGAGGAGCCACACCCCTCGAACGGTTTTCATCGAACCCCGCCCGCGCGACGTGGCGACGTTCTCGGCCTGGCGTCGTCCTGCTGGCGCTGTTCCGCGATGCCACGGACTCGACGGGTTTCGACCTTCGCTCGCTCGCGCAGGATCTCGGCCCGCGTCTCCAGGGTTGCGGCATGGGTGAGCTGTACGGCTTCGTGTTCGACGTGATCCTGAGCTTGGCGGAGGATCACGCTCAAGTGCTGCAGCCCACCGATCGCGGACTCGAGTTCGATCAACTCATGTTCGGGCGTCTCGACCAGGTGGTCCACGATGTGGTGAAGTGCGCTCATTCGGCCGCGGATGTCGATCTCTTGACGCTCGGCGGCCGCATGACGGGCCGCCGCGATCGCGCGTTGACGCGAACGAACGCGCACCAGCTTCTCGAGCTTGGCGGTCACGGGGTGCCCCCGTTCCGCGCGCCTTGCAGCGCATCGAGGACGGGTGCTTCACCCGGACGAGAAGAAAGGAGTGCGAGCATGGACGCTGCCATTGCAGAGCGCGATCCAGCTCAGGCGACACGACCGCAGCCTGTGGGTCGATCCGGGAGGCCGTGTCCGCTTTCGCGTCCGTTCCGGTTCAGCCCCCTTGGAACGGAGCATAGCGGCCGCTGTAGAGGACGTATTGCGTGGTTTGGTCGTAGACGAAAAACACGAACGGACGATCGATCGTGATCTCGAGTTCCGGTTCCGGTTCGCCGCTATCGTTCCAACCTTCGTTGACGGTGGCCGCGGCCGCTTTGATCCCCTTCGCATCGATCTCGACGGCCGCTCCGTGGAGGACCGAGCGCAACGTGAACGGTTCGCACTCGAACTTCAGCCGATCGTAGAAGTTGATGGTTTTCGAGGCGATCTGGACCTTGGGTATCGTCAGATCCACGTACGCCGATCGGGCTTCCTCGCGGGCCGTCGCCAGGACTTCGGGAGTGAGGGTCTCGACGAAGGCCGCGATCCCGTCCACGTCATCCGCGGGCGGTACGATCGCCATGAACCTCAAATCACCACCGCGGAGCGCAAGCTCGACCGCCGTGAATGCCTCGCTTTCGTATAGTTGCACCGATGCGAGCCTCGAGCCGAATCCAGCGACTTCGGCCGCTTTCGAACCATCGACGAACGTGAAGGGGAGTGTCCGTTCATCGAGCGCCGTCTCCCACGGCGCTTGCAGAAACGATACGTTGATATCGTAGGACGAGGTATCCCCCGCGGGCTGTCCGATGGGCAAGAACTCCGGGATGAGGCCATTCGACTGCGCTTCGATGACGCAGTTGATCACGGTGCGAGCGGCCGCACTCGGGGCGCTGAACGCATTTTGCGTGGCCCCGTAGAGCTGCCCGAGCGACGAAACCGGTGCGAGCGTATCGGTGCCGAACGACCACACTGATTGGTGCAACGACACCGTCACTGCATCCACGTCGTCGTCCTTGGCGAGCGAACGTCCTTCGAGTTCACGGAGGCTCGCGCCGATCGTGGGATGAATCGGATCTCCGAGCTCAGGGAACGCCATCACTGCTGCGATGCGGTCGCCGCATTGCCCGGATTGCCACCGTCCGTAGCTCAACCCCATCGCCGCATACATCGATGCCGGCGAAACCCCTACAGACGGAGACTCGGCGATAGGGACGAGGCGCAAGAGTTGGAGCGCCAACGGCCAAGTTCGTTCTCCAACCGCGGCGATCCGCTCCGCCGTGGATTCGGCATTCGACGTGATCGGTTCCCCTTCGACCCACGTGCTCGCTTCAGGGAGCCGTCGGCAGACCTCGAGCGGATCCTCCGGGCCGACCTCTGTCGCATCGCCGGTTTCGGGTGCGGGGGTCGGATCGGTTTCCCCCGTGGATTCGACCTCACCTCCGGTCGTCATCTCCATCGCGTCGGGATTCTCCTCGCCCGAGTCACAACCCATCCAAGGGAGAGCCGTGAGCGCTAGCGCGATGCTCGGGATGGTCCCGCGTCGTGGAGAGCTCAGCGCAGTCAAGGAAGCAAAAGCGGTCGTCATGCATAACGAGTGAAGATGTTGGGTCGTTCGATCGGTCGAAATCGGCAGTGATGTGAAAATCGTCGGGACCGCGGGTCCACGGGTCGAGAATCTCGCGAGGTTGGCGGCGGCCCACCGTGCGCTCCGCCGACTCCGATCCTATTCGGTGGCACGATCGAGGACCGTTCCAGCGTCGACGAAACGGAGCCGGCACGCCTTGGCCAAACGTTGTGCCGTGGGCGAACTTCCGAGGATCCACGTCCGATGGGGCGCAGCGCCGTGGTCCCGGAGGCACTGCACGATCAATCCCGGCAGCGGGGGTCGACACCAGCAGACTGGCGGCCCCGCTTCGTGACGACACCAACGCGCCTCGATCGGCACGGCGAACGCTTCGACGACGGCGCATCGTTCGGTTTCGAGGGCAGCTCTCTCGCTTGCGGGCGGTCGCCAACCCCAGGCGACGATCTTCATACCGTTCGCGACGAGCTCCGCGAGGCCCTGCGATCGTTCCTGACGAGGCCGACCGTCATCGGCGATGAGCTCCGCATAGTCCACGAAGGCGATCCCCGGGCCCTCGTCCGATGGCTCGCGCCGCACGAAGGGCAGGATCTCGATCGTTGCGAATCCCTCCTCTTCGGAAGGCGGTTCGAGTTCGCGATGAAGGTCGAGCTGAACCCTCGGACCAAAGGTTCCCGGATCGGTACGAGTGAGCCGTTTGAGCTCGTCGGGTTCGGGCAGTCGCCCGTACCGGTCCAACAATCGCCCCACCACGTTGATTTGCGCATCCGCCAGATCGATGTCGATCCAAATGCATCGCACCGGCACACCGTAGTTCCATGCGGTCTCGATCACGGCATTGCGGCTCGCTCGCGTCGCATACGTATTGTCGAGCACGACCCTGCGATCGCCGCTTCCGAGCATGCGTTGCAGCTCGGAGAGGAGTCCTTTGAGCGTCCCCCCGCGGTCGTCTCGATTGAGCCGACCATAGCCATTCGCTGTGTATTCGCCCGCCAGTGTAGACTTGCCCGAGCCCTGTAGGCCCATGAGGATGACGACATCGCCATCCGCATCCGGCTTCGGTTGGCGTTGCATTCGAGGACGCCGCAACTGCGTCACCGCCGGCGAGCGCCCGTCGAGTGCCGCGCGATCCTCCTCATCGAGCTGCACCGCCTCTGCCGGTCCACAGGTTGCCGCCGTCGCGACCCGGGTCGGGCCGGGCAGGGGCACGAGATCCGGAGCCAGGCTCCGCAACCACGCGAGTTCCACCGACGCTGGGCTGGATCCGTGTTTCTGCCCCAAGCGAACCAGCACGGCATGACGGAGCCGCTTCTCGGAGCCCCGAGATCCCCCGAACGGGCGGTACGCCAAGATGCGAATGCCATGCTCGATGCAATAGCGAATGAGCCCACTGCGAATCGCATCATCGCAGCCATTGACGAATGGGATTTGCACGGACGCGATCGCGAGTTCGTCGCGGGCTTCACGGAGCTGTGGGAGTGTCACATTGCACAATCCAACCCCGCGGACGAGCTTCTCTGCCCGCAGACGACCGAGCGCACGCACGCTCGTGCCGAATGGAGTCCGAGGATCCGGAGCGTGGAGCTGGTAGAGGTCGATCGTCTCGACCCTGAGCGCCGCGAGGCTTCGCTCACACGCCGCCCGCAGATGACGAGCACGTCCATCAGGGATCCAGCGCGTCCCTTCCCGCGTCAGGCCGCCCTTCGTTGCCACCTCGACCGTCTTCGCGTCACCCGTCCAACATGCGAGCGCTTCCGCCACCAGGCGTTCGTTGTGCCCCAGATCGGCCGGGCCGGGTCCATAGACATCGGCGGTATCGAGCAAGCGTACGCCTGCGTCCAAGGCCGCGTGGATGACCGCCGTCCCCTCGGCCGCCGAGAGCTGGTCGGTCGAGAGACGCATGCAACCGATGGCAAAGGTACCGCTCACCATGACGCTTCCCAGTGGGCAGAGGCGAATCAGCTGGGCGTTCGGGCGCGATTTGCTCTCGACGTCAAACCGAAGACGATGGTTGCGCAAGTCTTGGAAACTGGCAATCGCTCCGCCGGATCACTCGACCGGCGGCGCAACGTGTCCCGTGGGACAGTTTCGGCCGGTTTCTCGTAATGCTATATCCCCGTCCGCATGGCTTGGCTCGAAGAACTCCGCGTTGACCGTTCGATTCAGCTCATCGGGGGGACGACAGTTGCGTTCTCCGTGCTTTCGGCCTGTTTCGACCCGGAGCCATCGGTGTTCGATGACACATCGACGATGAACGCAAACGGCAGCGAAACACCCCTCGAAGGTGAAGACACCGCTCGAGGTTCGACGTCGATGGATGCGAGCGGCGAGCCTTCGAACACCGCGGCCGGGGACGACCGCGCCCAAGATGGAGGTACGGCCGATCTGGACGACGGCGGTGATCCTTGCGTCGAGGATCGCGAGTGCAACGATGGGATCTTCTGCAATGGCGAGGAGACCTGCGTGCAATCGCGATGCAGGCCTGGGACGCCACCGTGTTCCGCAGGACCCGAGGCCAACGGCTGCACGGTCTCGTGCTCCGAAGGGCCGGATGGGCCGGTTTGCGCGACCGAGGCCGCGGATGTCGACCAGGACGGTCAGTTCTCGACACAGTGTTCAGTGCAACCCGGGCAGGACTGCAACGATGCCGACGAGACGATCTTCGTGGGCGCCGAAGAGGTTTGCGACGGCGTGGATCGGGATTGTGATGGGCTCGAGGATATCGACGAGGGCTTTGCGTTGTCGGGTACGACGACCCGGCTCGGCAGCACGAACGGCTTCGACAAGGCGGCCGCGTGGTCCGAGGAACTGGGGGTGCACGGGGTCTACCGCTTTGGGTCCGACTCCACTGCGAATCCCGCGGATCAACAACGCTTCTTCACGATCGATCGGGACGGACAAGCATCGCAGGAAACGTTCTTGGGCACAACCACCACGACAAACTCCGTGACGGCTGCGGGTCACGGAGGGTTCGGACATGCCTATCAGGCGTCCGGCGGAACGATCCTCTTTCAGAGGCGTGGGCCAACAGGAACGCCAATATTGGATGCGGTTTCGGTCGACAGCGGAGCTCGTGATCCAGCAATTGTTGCAACCCCTGCCGGCTGGGTCGTCGGTTGGGTTCGCACTACGGGAGGGGCGGTGCAGCTCCGACGGCTCAATATCGAGGGTGAGCTCGAAGGAGCGACGCCCAGAGACGTTGGTTTCGCTGCTTCGTTTGGCGGCGGTCCTTCGATGGTCTTCCAGGACAACGAAATCACAATCGTTCATTCGGATGCCGACAATGCACTGCACTTTGGCCGCTTCACTACGGATTTACTACGCGTAGGAAATGACGTTCCGCTTGGGCTGACAGGTAGCTCTGCCTACATTGCGGCTGGGGCACAAGGATTTGGCCTGGTTTGGCAGGAGACCTTTGCATCGGCCACAGCACCATCGACTTTCGCGTTTCTCGATCCACAAGGACTGCTCGTTTGTGGTCCAGTCCCCGTGAGCACCCATGCTTCGGGCGACGTCACCGACATGTTCGGTGCGGCTGTGGCGGCTGACGGTGATCGATTCCTCATCGCGGTGATGGGGGAGGATCGTGTGATCACGCTCGTGCGCGTGGATACGACCTGCAACGTCAACGAGCGCCGCTTGCTCCTCGACGACAGCAGTCAGTTCACCAAAGGGAGAATGGAACTCCACGGTGGGAACGGGTTCGTGGTCGCGTGGCGCGAACCCAACGGCGTGCAGAGTTACTTCCGGCGCTTTGGTCCCAATCTCTGCGACTAGGAATGACCTTGACCATGGCTTCAGTTCCATCGGTCGTCAGCAACCGCATTCGAACGCGACCGCTCGTTTGGCGGTGCGCTCCAACGGGATCTGATCCAATCGTACTTACGCATCCCATCAGTCTTGCGCTCGATAGGCCGGGGCGGATCACTCGGTTGGTTGCGCATGGATCACGGACCTCTCGTCCCGTATTTCGACCTCCAAGGCCCGTCGGGATCGGCGACAGTGGCGCACTGGACGAGCACGAGCTGTTGGAGGCCAGCTGAAACGGCGACGAAACTACCCCTCAGATCCGTGGGTTCGAGATAGACTCGGTTCGAGTCGCACCCCCTCGGTCGCAGCAACCCTGCGAGTCATCGAAACCATGCAACAGCGTCTTCCTGGTGGCTTCTTTTCTCTATTGCCTTGTCTCTCATCTGCGGCCGGGTGTGCAGAGTCCCCGAGCTCGGACATGGTTTCCATTACCAGTATTACTGGCGCTCAGAGCGAGACCCTAACAGGTACGGACTCTACCGGTGATCGCGAAGAAGATGCCGCGGGCGGCAGCGAGGCCGCGCAAGGTAGCAATTCGAGTCCAACCCTGCCGATGACCACCGGTGAACCCGAGCTCGAAACGACAGGGAGCACAACGGGTCTGCCCGAGGACTCTAGCGGTGATGGAGCGATTCCAGGAGGTTGTCCGGCCGATGCGCTGTGTGATGATTTCGAAGAGGGATTTGATCCCCGTTGGCGCATTCAAGCGGACTCCGTACCTGCTCCAGCATTGGACGCTCAAGTTGCAAACGGTCCCGGTCAATCCGCACGATTCGAGGGTACCTCCAACCAGTCATTCTTGGTTGCTGATGTTCCAGCGCAGGCTTTCTACGTCCGAGTCTACTTGAACCTCAATCGAGAGGCCGATACGGCGCATGGCTGGTATATTGTCGGTGCCGACAATGAAACCTCGGGGGCGGGGAATCAGATTCGGTTTGGCCAGAGCACGAACTACTCGAATGGCGAGTACAACATAGATCTCAATGTCTATGGTTCTCCGGAATATTCGCAGTTCTCCAACGGAACCAGTAATGGTGCTAATATCTACAGCCAGGAACCTGGAGTCGTATTCGAGAACAACGTTTGGTATTGTGTCGAGACCTTCTTCAATGGGCCAGGCGACGAGTTTCAGGTTTGGATAGACGGACAGGAGCTCACCGGCCTTCACGTCACTGCGGACACCATGTTTCCCGGATGGCCGCCGACCTATACCGTGATCAAGATTGGCGCAGGAGCTGGTGGCGACGTCGGGACCGCCTGGTTTGACGACGTGGCGATCGCGACATCTCGGATTGGGTGTTGAGGGGGGAACCCGATGAGCGCGACCAGGTCCCCCACCCTTTCCGCCGGCACGCCCTAATACTTAGACGAAGCCGCGCGCCACGGGAGCGATCGTGATCTTGACCGGATCCGAGGTCGCTTCGAAGCCCTGCCCGTGCCGGCTGAAGATGTCGATCTCCACCCAGCGGGTCTGGCCCTCACGCACGATGCGGAGCTCGTTGAAGCCATGCTTTTCGTAGGTCTCTTCGCTGCCGAGGGTTCCGGCGGAAACGATCGTGAGGCCTCGGCCGTCGTGACGGCCTGGCCATGACTCGGTGCCGATCCACGGGGTGTGTACGTGTCCGTGCAAGACCAAGGTGAAGCCTTGCTCGAGCAGGACGTCCTTGACTTCGCCGGCGTTGACCAGGCCCGCAAAGGGAGCCACCTCGCTGGAGGTTGGAATCGGGGAGATCGGGTGATGGAAGACGGCGATGCGAATCGGATCGGGTAGATGCGCCTGGCGAAGGCGTTGCAAGTCGGAGGTATGGACGAGGCCCGGGTCGGTCTTACCGAATCGTCGATTGAGAGCATCGGCGTCGGCTTGAATCTTCCCGTCACGCGCCCGGACGGCTTGCTCGCGGATGGAATCGACGAATTGGACGACGTGTTCGTCGATCTGGCCGCCGTACTCAGCTGAGCCCCAGAGGACGAACGCGAGGCCAGCATCTGGATAGCGAACGTGGGCACTGTGCGATCGGTTTTCGGGGGTACAGTCGAGGTGTGGGCGAATCCATTGGACCTTGTCCACGAACGCCTTCGCGAAACCGCGGTGACGATTGCGGACACCGGCTGGCCCTCTCGTCAGATTCCAATCGACGTCATGATTTCCGCCCACGAGAAGCACTCGCGGCTCGTCTGTTCCGAGTTCGGGGTGAGGAGCAAGCAATGCCTCGACGCGCTCGAGCCAGGCCCGCGCTTCAGCGAATTCCTCGTCTCGGCCCCACTCGGCCCAATCACCCGACACGACCAGGAGATGCGGGCGAAGGCCCATGGGGCGGTGCGCGAGGTGGTGGAGGTATTCATCGCGAAGCGGACCGTGTCCGAGCGCTCGGGCCATCCCCTGTTCGCCGTCGCTGCCATGCTTGATATCGACCTGAGCCGTCTTGGCCCCGAAGTGCAGATCCGAGACGTGATGGATCTGGATCGGAGGTGGAAGGTAGCCGGCGATGATGGGGTCGCAGATCTCGAACGCCCGCTTCGCATCGTCGGACAAGAGGCCTGCGCGGGTCAGCAAGGTTCGCATTGCATGATCCGGTAGCCATCTGGATCATTCGCTCCGCCAGCACCATCGCGCGAGCACGGTCCGGTGCACGTTTGCCGAGGACAGCCATCAGATCGAGTTTCGACGCCGCCTTCCATCCGGCCGGCCGATCGGCGACGTCCGCACTTCTCCACCGGTGGGGCGGTGGTCATCCACCGGTGGGGCGGTGGTCATCCACCGGTCGGGCGGTGGTCATCCACGGGTGGGGCGGTGGTCATCCACGGGTGGGGCGGTGGTCATCCACGGGTGGGGTAGTGGTCATCCACGGGTGGGGTAGTGGTCATCCACGGGTGGGGTGGTGGTCATCCACCGGTCGGGCGGTAGTCATCCACCGGTCGGGTGGGTACGACCCAGGTACGTTGGGGGTGAGCACACCCTCGAGGTGCTGCCCGGATCGAGGGAACCGGTACGACCCAGGTACCTTGGTAACAGTTCTTCTAGGGACGTTGGTAACACCTTGCTGTCCTTGTACCCATGTTCCGGGGACGTGGTCCTCAGCTTCCTGCACGCTGTCGTCGGCGTTCTGGGGACGTCGTTGTCGGCTCTCGAGGCGTGGCGCCAGGAGTTCAATCATGAGCGCCCGCATGAAGCGCTCGACATGCAAACGCCGGTCTCGCAGCACACCAAGAGCCCACGGCAGTACTGCGATCGGCTTTTCGTAAACCACTTCGACATGCTCGACCCCGGAATCCGCTCCTTCATGCGCTGCAGAATGGTCGCAAAGCGATCGGGATGATTCTCGAACATATATCTGGCTACGAGAGCGAGATTGTCTCCCTCTCGGGACAAGTGCTCTGCGTAACCTTCTTCTTGTGAAGGGCGAGCCGCGTGAATGTGGAAATCCGAAACCGCAAAGGGTAGTGCGTGCTCCAGCCCTGGGTCATGACTCCGAGGCAACCGACGCCTTGTATCTCCTCGCCGCGGGCTACGACCTCGACCAGACCCTCGACGAGCTCGCGGGCAATCTCCACGTTTCCGCGGAGGGGCCGAGCCTCAGTCGGCGATACTCAACCGTTCGATCGTGAACGGCAGCCTCGGATTGCCCCCGAGTCGTCCGAGTTGGCCCATGACCACCCATGCTTCCTCGTCGCCGACGTAGGCCGCAGCGGTGGGACCGTCGAGCCCGAGTTGTACGGTGCGGATCATCGCGACCTGGTCGGTTTCGATCACCGCTCGAGTCAGGACGGACGTGTTTCCGCCTCGGACCACGAGCACGTCGTTGGTGGCGATCACCTCGACGCCGTCGCCTTCTTCGAACGCGGGAAGCGAGGAGGCGTCGAGCAGGTCGGTGATGGCTCCAGCGGCACCAGTGGTGGCATCGATGGCGATTCGATAGAGGGTGCCCGTGCTGAACTTCACGGTGTAAATGGCATTGCTCGCGGGGTCATAGTCGATTCCACTCAGTCCAAAGTCTCCGCGAGGGACCGCGAAACGCTCGTCGCCCGACCAGACTTCCGCTTGGGAATCGACCGGTGCGCCCACGGGGACGCGGAGCAGCTGCCCGCCATAGGGATCGGTCGCATAGACGTTTCCGGCGGAATCGACGGTGAGATCATTGCAAAACGTGTTCGGTCCGGTGGCCGCGATGGGGATGGGGTGATTGTGGACTCGAGTTCCGTCCAGGATCGAAAATGCATCGATCGATGCAAACAGTCCGGCCTCGGCATCGGCGTCGCATGCCCAAAGCAGGCCGGCCACTTCGTCGAGGTAGAGCCCGAGGTAGGCCCCGGCAGCGTCGTCGTCCTGAACCGCAAACTCCACGACGGTATGAGTGTCGCTCGGGGTCGCGCAGGCCGATGGCGTGATCGCGACGATCACATTCGAGAGCACACTGCCCACGTAGAGGGTCGACCCGTCGGCCGTGGCCGCGATCCCATCGGGGAAGAACGTGTCTCCCTCAAGGGGAATCACATCGGGATCGCACGCGGCTGCGGGAAGCTCCGCACCGCCGCTATCACTGCCACTGTCACTGTCGTTATCGCGACCACTTTCGCCCTCGGGATCGCCGGTTGCCGAAGTCGTGTCGGTGCTCGTACTCGCCCCCGACGATTCCGCAGCGAGTCCGGTGGACGCTGCGCTCATAGGGTCGTCGGTCTGGGGGTCACCACATCCCGAAGTCCAAAGGGTGAGCACGCCGAGTGCCTGGTGGATCGTGGTTTCGAGCCGTCGCACGGGTCGATCGTAAGCGAGGACGATCGATTTTTAAACACGCGTTATTCACGGCGGAGGTCCGCGCCTCCTGGAGGGAAACGACGCTTGGTATCGAGCGTCGACGTGCTGACCGAAGGCCGGCGCCGATCCTGGGTCGGTGCTCACTGCGGAGCGGTACTTTGGGACATGCGCTCCATGTGACGCACGTTCTCCAGCATCTGGCTCAGCTTCTCCACGCGCTCCTTGGCCCGAGTGTGGCCCGCCTTGAAGTTGGCGTCCTCGTAACCCATCGCGGCGATGCGGTCGTACATCGCCAAGTTCTCCTTGGTGGCGTTCAAGCAGCTTGCGAGTTGATCGCCGGACAGCGCCACGGCGGCCATGAAATTGCCCACCTGGGAGTCGCCTGCGTGCTCGAGTCGGCACGGTCCGCGGGCGACCTCGGTTTCGTGCTTCATCGCCTTGAGGTGGAGATCGTAGGTCGTCTCGCCGCATCCGAGCGACAGGCCGCCGACGCCCGCGAGCACGCTCCAACCCAGGATCCAGGAACCAGTCGCGCGGAGCTTGACCACCGACCGAGTGTAGCAGCTGCCAGGTTGGGGCCGCCGACGCACCGCCGCTCGGTCGACCCCGCACTCGTGCCGTCCGGGAGCCTTCCGTCACCGCAAGGCGAGCTGTGCAAATTCTTGGGCCGGAACGTGCGGACTTCCGGTCGAGGAACGTTTCGAGCCGCGACGAACCCCGACATCGTGTCGGTCGCATTCCCCCGTTCTCCTCCAGCGAACGGAGGCTAGTGGTCCGGCGCCGTGTGCGGAGGATTTCGTGCGGAAGCCCGAAAGCCGCGTTTCAACCGGCAGTCTCTGAGGCAACCGATCGGCAGGATCCGTAAGGATGTTGACGCCGATCGTCGGATCGGTAACGTCGGGCGTCCCATCCATGGCATCGCCGATCCCGCAATTCGAGTTGTTCCCGCCCGTCTTTGCGTTCGGTTCGGCGCCGAACACCGAGCCGAAGTCGTTCTGCATGGCGACAGGAGTGACCGGTGACGAGGGGGGCGGTGGCCCACCTTCAGGCTCGCTGCCGGGCGACCTCGCCGAAGAAACGCGTCGCAAGTACCTGACGTACGCGCTCTCGGTCATCACCGCACGAGCCATTCCGGATGTGCGCGATGGGCTGAAGCCAGTCGCACGCCGAATCCTCTACACGATGGAGCACGAGCAGCATCTCCGTCACGATGCGCGCTATCGCAAGTGCGCGACCGTGGTGGGCGCTGTGATCGGCCACTACCACCCGCATGGGGATATTGCGGTCTACGACGCGATGGTCCGGCTCGCCCAGGACTTCGCGATGCGGAATCCATTGGTCGATGGTCACGGCAACTTCGGGTCGATCGATGGCGATCCGCCGGCGCACTACCGTTACACCGAAGCTCGGCTGACCGAGGTCGCGGGCCTGTTGCTGAGCGAGCTCGGCAAGGAAACCGTCGAGCATCGCGACAACTTCGATGGGCAGCATCGCGAGCCCATCGTGCTGCCGGCGAAATTTCCGAACCTGCTCGTCAATGGCGGAACGGGGATCGCGGTCGGTATGGCGACCTCGATCCCGCCGCACAATCTCGGCGAGGTCATCCGGGCCTGCGTCGCGCTCGTCGACGAACCCGACCTCACCGTTCGCCAGCTACTGAAGTTCATCAAAGGGCCCGATTTCCCCACCGGGGGCGAACTCGTGGCCTCGCGCAAAGATCTGACCGAGGTCTACGAAGCGGGCCGCGGATCGGTCAAGCTGCGCAGTCGCTGGAAGTACGAGGACGACAAACGTGGGCCGCGGATCGTGATCACCGAGGTGCCGTACGCGGTGGAAAAGGGGGCGCTCGTCGAGGAGATCGGCGACCTCGTCCTCAAGAAAAAGCTGCCGATGGTCGTCGGGATCCAAGATCTGAGCACGACCGATATCCGTGTGGAGCTCGAGCTCGATCGCAAGGCCTCGGTCGACCCCGAGATCGTGATGGCGTTCTTGTTCAAGCACTCCCGCCTCCAGGTGAGCATCAAGTTCGATCTCACGGTGTTGGTGCCGACACCGAACCCCGAGGTCGGCGCGCCGGAGCGCCTCGATCTCAAGCAGATCCTGCAGCACTTCATCGACTTCCGCTTTGCGACGGTGCGGCGCCGGCTCGAGTTCGACCTGCGGAAACTGAACGAGCGGATCCACATCCTCAGCGGTTTCGAGATCATTTTTGGTGATCTCGACAAGGCGATCCGGTTGATCCGGCAATCGGACGGCAAGGCCGATGCCGCGCAGAAATTGATCGCCGCATTCGAGATCGACGACATCCAGGCCGATGCGATCCTCGAGACTCGGCTCTATCGCCTCGCAAAGCTCGAGATCAAACAGATCCGCGAAGAGTTGGCCGAAAAGCGCAAGGAGGCGGCGGCGTTGCAACGTTTGCTCGGAAGCCCGACCCAGTTTGCCAACCTCGTCAAGGCCGAGCTCAACGAGGTCGCCGAGCGTCATGCCGACGCGCGTCGGACCCGGATCACGACCGACGATGCCACCGAGGAGTTTTCCGTCGAGAGCTTCATCGTCGAAGAAGACGTGACGGTGCTCGTGACCCGCGACGGGTGGGTCAAACGTCAGCGGGCGATCAACCTCGAGACGACGCGGATGCGCGAAGGCGACGAACCGCTCGCTGTCGTCGCGGGCAGTACGCGTGAGTGTATGGTGTTCTTCACCAACATGGGGTCGGCGTACGTGTGCCGGATCAACGATGTGCCGGCATCGACCGGGCATGGGACTCCGGTGCAGAAGCTGTTCAAGTTCAAGGACGGTGAGCGCGTCGTCGGGGTGGTCAGCACGGATCCGCGGGTGATGACGGAGTTCGCCGAACCCAAACCCGAGCTCGGGGAGGAGTACGAAGATCCCTACCCGCACATGCTGTCGGTCACGAAGCAGGGTTACAGCCAGCGGTTCACGCTCTGGCCCCATAAAGAGCCGAGTACGAGCCGCGGCCGCATGGTGGCGCGCCTCTCACCCGAGGACGAGGTCGTCGGGGTGCTCCACGTCTATTCCGAAGACAAGGTGTGTGCGGTGACCCGGGAGGGGCGGCTTCTGTGCTGTCTTGCGTCCGAAGTCAACCTTTTGTCGGGCCCGGGCAAGGGGGTGATCTTCATGAAACTCGAGGAGAACGACGCCGTTCTCGGGGTGTTCAAAGCGGACACGCCAGTGCTCCTGCACCGGAGCTCGGGCGGCTCCCACAAGCTCACCGGCGAAGAACGGCAACCCACCGGGCGCGGGGGCAAGGGGCGGCAAGTCGTCAAACGTGGCAGCATCAAACGGATCGAGTGGCCGGTTCCAACGGTTCCCGATCTGAGCCAAACCGAGGAGTAGCCGATGGCGAAGAAGGAGTACGACGCATCAGCGTTGCAGTACCTCGAGGGGGTGGAGCACGTGCGTGCTCGCCCCGGGATGTACATCGGTGGCGTCAGCAAAGAGGGCTACCACCATCTCGTCTGGGAAATCCTCGACAACTCGGTCGACGAAGTGATCAACGGATATGCGTCCGAGATCCAAGTCGAGCTCGACCCGGACCACCGCGGGATCAAGATCACGGACAACGGGCGGGGTATCCCCGTCGACTTGCATCCCAAGCTCAAGATTCCAGGCGTCGTGGCCGTGTTCACGAAGCTCGGGCTCGGCGGAAAGTTCGACGGCGAGAGCTACAAGCACTCGGGCGGTTTGCATGGGGTCGGAGCGGCCGTCGCGAACGCGTTGTCGGAATCGCTCGACGTCACCACGTGGCGGCAAGGCGGTAAGTTTGCCGCGTCGTTTCGTCGCGGGGTTCCGGTCGGCCAACTGCAAAAGCTCGGGACCGCCCGCGGCAGCGGGACGATCGTGCATCTACGCCCGGACGCGGAGGTGTTCGGGGCGAAGCTGTCGATGGACCCGATCGTGTTGCGCGACCGGCTCGAGGCCAAGAGCTACCTGCATCGCGGCCTCAAGATCGTGTTCACCGATCCGAAGGGTTCGGGGCCCGAGACCTTCTTTCACGCCGAAGGCATCGTCGAGTACCTGGGCAAACTCATCCAAGTGCGTGGCAAAGATGCGGTCCACGCCGGCGCGTTCCATTGTGAGCGCGCCGACGACCCGAAGCTCGAGCTCGTCCTCGCCTGGACGGAGTCGACGGAGGATGCCACCTACTCGTTCGTCAACGGGGTCCCGACCCCCGATGGTGGAACGCACGAGCAAGGGTTTCGCAATGCCCTCGGCAAGGCACTGCGGGCCTATATGCAGGCCCACAAGCTCGAGCCCAAAGGCCTCACGATCACGCTCGATGACATGCGCGAGGGCCTGGTCGCCGTGCTTTCGACCTACGTCCTCGAGCCGCAGTTCCAAAGTCAGACCAAAAATCGCCTCAACAACCCCGAGGTGGTCGCGCAGATCGAGGGTGCTTTGCGACCCGCGCTCGAGCAGTGGTTGCATGAAAACCGCAGTACCGGCGATGCGGTCGTCGGCCGGGTGATCGTGGCGGCACGGGCCCGCGCGGCTTCGCGGGCCGCGTCGGCCAAGATCTCCCGCAAGCAGGCCGGCGCCGCGAGGCTCAACCTTCCGGGCAAGCTGAGCGACTGCGCGAATCCAGATCCACGTAAGTGCGAGCTCTTTCTCGTCGAAGGCGATTCCGCCGGTGGCACGGCCAAACAGGGGCGCAATCGCGAGACCCAAGCGATCTTGCCACTGCGAGGCAAGGTCTTGAATGCCGAGCAAGCGAGCCTCAGCAAGGTCTTGGCCAACGAGGAGCTCGGCAACGTGGTCAAGGCGCTCGGTTGCGGGATCGGCAACGACATCGATCTCTCACGCCTGCGCTATCACAAGGTCATCTTGCTGATGGATGCCGATTCCGACGGGCATCACATCGCGACCCTGTTGCTCACGTTCTTTTACCGCTACATGACCGAGCTCATTCGGCGTGGGCACGTGTACCTCGCTCAGCCACCGCTCTATCGGGTCGACGTGGGCAAGGAGACGATCTGGGTCGCCGACGACGTGCACCTCCAACGGGTGCTCGCCGGAGTCACCCGTGGAACGCCCAAGATCCAGCGGTTCAAGGGGCTCGGCGAGATGATGTCCGAAACCCTACGAGATACGACGCTCGATCCCAAACGGCGCCAGCTCATCCAGGTCTCGATCCGCGATGAGTTGGCGACCGATCGCACGATCGCCGAGCTCATGGGCAAGGACACCGCGTCGCGATATCAGTTCATCATGGAGCGCGCCGGCGAAGCCGAAGCGTTGGACCTTTAGTCCGCAAGGGGTTCAGCCGTGTTCGAAATAAAGAAAGTCGATGAGGAATGTTGCGGCGAGGGCCAACGTGCGCACGGTCGGTGGCATATGCGGACTGAACTGAACGCCGAAGGAGTCGGCGTTCGTGAACATCTCCCGGCCTAGGCCATCCCAGCGCTTGCTGATGCGCCCGATCTCTTGACCGGCCGAGATGATCTGAAACGTCCATGGCCGGAACCATGGCCCGTGGAGTTCCGCCAACAAGAGCCCGCTCACGTCGCGGATCTCGAACTTGCGATGGAACCATACCCACCGCTGTTCGATCGTGCCGATGATGCGACCCGTTCCATCTTTGACCTCCATTCGAGACAACCACAATGTGAACGGTCGATCCAACCGATAGGCGATGGATCCGGAAGGATCGCGCAGCTGCATCGTGAACGGACGCGCGCTCTTGAGGAAGCTGCGCGTGAGGAACTGCACGGCCCCTTGACCTGCTTCGGCGGCATAGAACGCGGGCACCCCGTTCGGATGGGTGATGGAATACCGATTGCGACTCTCGAAGTCGGTGAAGATCTCGAGCATTTCCTTTTGCTGGCGAACGACGAGCCCGTTCCCGGGACTTGAGGGTGGGAAACTCACGACGAAACCCTAGCAGCTCGCCGATGTCGCGGCTCCTGACCTCGGGGCACCAGCCGGGCGAACCCACCCATGCCGTTCGGGATGACGATGCTGAGGTGCCGTGGTTCAGGCAGCAGCGACGACGTGGCTACGGGTATGGTTCCAGCGAACGATGTCGTCGTCGCCGGTCGTCATTCCTCTGCTCAAACCGTTGCGCAAAGTGCTTCGTCGTGGGCACCCGTGGATCTTTCGTGATGCGGTCGCGAGGCTCACGGTGCCGCCCGGGACGATCGTGACCGCGGTCGATGAAAACAATCGCTTCGTCGCCCGCGGTTGGGCCGACGAAGGGCCGATCGCGATCCGCGTATTGACCGTGCGCGACGAACCGATCGATGCGGAACTTTTGCATCGACGGATGCAGGCGGCCCACCAACTGCGGCTGCGCGTCGTCCCGCCCCAAACCGATGCGTTCCGCTTGGTGCACGGTGAGGGCGATCGTCTTCCCGGGGTGGTCTGCGACGTCTACGGGAAGTTCGCCGCATTGCAGCTCGACGGAGCGGCCGCGGTGGTTTGGAAGAAACGCATCATCGAGGCGCTCGTCCCCGTGCTCGAAAGTTATGGCGTACGCGGTCTCATGGTCCGATCGGGCCGACGCGCCCAGCGAGCGGTCACGGTCGGTTGGGGCGAGTCACCCCCGCAAGAGGTGCAGGTGCAAGAGAATGGACTGCGGCTGTCCGCGGACCTTTATCACGGTCAAAAGACCGGGCTGTTCCTCGATCACCGACCCGCACGCGCATTGGTTCGACGCGTCGCGCGAGGGCTGCAGGTGTTGGACCTGTATAGCTACGTCGGCGGTTTTTCGGCCTCGGCGGGTCTCGGCGGAGCGGCGAGCGTTCACACTGTCGACATCGCGCCGCAGGCGATCGAGCATGCGCAACGCACGTGGGCGCTCAATGGGCTTGCGTCCGAGCGTCAGCATTGTTTCGTCAGCGATGTGCCCACGTTCTTGATCGAACAAGCGGGAGCGCGGCGGCGCTACGATCTCATCATCGCCGATCCCCCGAGCTTTGCCCCGAACGAAGCTTCACGACATGCCGCGCTCGCAGCGTATCGGAAGCTCCACCAGGCGTGCCTCGAACTGCTCGCACCCGAGGGGTTCTTCTTGGCGGCCTCATGCAGCAGCCACATCGATCGTCGTGACTTCGAAGAGGTTCTCATCGAGGGCGCCGATCGTGCCAAGCGAAGCCTGCAAGTGCTCGATTCGAGCGGAGCGCCGCCCGACCACCCGCGGCTGCTCGCCTTTCCCGAGGGGGACTATTTGAAAGTGTGGTTCGCTCGAGCTTTGGACTAGACCTCACCCGTTGCGCGAGGTGTGATCCTGCGATAGGTGAGGACACCCATGAATGCCGTCGAACTCACCCAGACCGTCGAGCAACTCATCGCGGCCATCGAACAGCTGATTCCGAGTTGCTTGGAGAATCCAGACGATCGCCGCAACGAGGGCAATGTTTCGTTGTTCATCGTCGCGGAGGGCGGGCAAATCTTCGGTCGCATGTTCGGGACCGACAGCGTGCGTCGTAGCGGTACGTGCAAGATTGCATGGCAAAAGGCGACGCAGGTTTGGATGACCGGATACCCGACCGGGCGTTACGAAGAACTGGTGTTCAGCAAACAGCTCGATCCCAAACCGTTCGGGATCATCCCTCCCGACTTCATTGGCTGGGAGGGTGGCCTTCCCGTTGTGGCCGCGGACGGTACGCGGTTGGCCGTCGCCGTGAGTGGTTTCACCGGCGCGACCGACTGCAGCATCATTCGTCGAGCCGTTGCGCAGGTGCCGGGCCTTTCGATCGCCGAATCCTGAGGTCTACGGAATGGCCACGCAACAGCCTTCCGGTCGGGCTCGGCTCGGCTTCCTGCTTGCGCTCACGACCGCGAGCCTCTGGGGAACGCTCCCGATCGCGCTCAAAGTGGCGCTCGAACGCGTGGATGCGTTCACGGTGACCTGGTTTCGTTTCACCGTGGCATTCCTCGTGCTCGGCAGCTGGTTCGTCGCTCGCGACGGCGTGGCCTCGTTCGTTCGCCTCGCGATTCGCGATGGGTACTGGCTCGGCCTCGCTGCCGTGATGCTGATCAGCAACTACGTGCTCTACGTTCTTGGCCTGCACCGCACCACGCCCGCGAACGCACAACTGCTCGTCCAGCTCGCCCCGTTGCTCATGACCGTGGGGGGGATCGTCGTGTTCGGGGAGCGGTTCTCGGCCGGGCAATGGGTCGGGGCCGCCGTCGTGGTGCTCGGGATGGTGCTCTTTTTTGCCGACCAGAGCCTTCGAGCCGAGGCCGATCTCGGAAACTATGCCATTGGGTCACTCTGCGTCGTGGTCTCGGCGGTGGTGTGGGCCGTCTACGCATTGGTGCAGAAACGATTGATCGGCCGGCTTGCCCCCTCGGCGGTGCTCGTCTTCATCTACGCGACGGCGAGTGTCGTGCTGCTACCCGTCGCTACGCCGCAACCGCTCGCGCAGCTCGATGTCGTGCATGCGGTCGCGTTGGGCTACTGCGCATTGAACACGCTCGTCTCGTACGGTGCGTTTGCCGAAGCCCTCCGACATTGGGAAGCGTCGCGCGTTGGCCTCGTCCTCGCGATTACGCCGCTGCTCACCGTCGCGGCCGCACTTGCTGCGCATCGACTCGGACCTTCGCTCTTTCCAGCGCCCGACCTCGGACCCATGGCAGCGCTCGGGGCTGCGGTGACGGTCCTTGGGTCTTGCACCACGACGTGGTTCGCCCCGCGAACCGCGAAGAAGACCTAGAGTACGGATCGCTGCTCGAGTACCTCGAACGTCCGGTTCGAGGTACCCGCCCTGGTCGGGCCAACTTGCTCAGGCCAACTTGCTCAGGCCAACTTGCTCAGGGGATAGGGACCACGACGCCGCAGGGCCACGCTGCGTCGACCGCGTGGTCCTCCCCGTCGCCTAGGGCTTCACACGCGGCGCCACGGAACTGGAGCGTGCTCTGGTCGATGACTTCCCAGTCGGTGCCGCAGGTCAAGAAGTTGCCGTCGACCACGACCGTACCCTCGCACTCACGTCCCGACTCGACGAGGCCATCGATGGCGAACTCGCAGGTGAAGCTGCCGACGATCGTGTCGAAAGCGTCGGCGAGCTCCGCAGCATTGAGTGCTTTATAGAACGGGGCAGGATCGTTGCTGTTGGTGTCGCGACCGATTCCGACATTGGCCAACTCTTGAAGGTGACCGTCGCCGACCTCGTTGCCTACGCTGATGACGAACGTCCGAATCCCGAGATCGTAAGCACCTTGGGCAGCGGCGAGGGATTCTTCACGGCCGTTTTGCGGGTTCGGCTCGTCGCAGGTGTCGGGTTCGCCATCGGTCGCGAGGACGATGCCTTTCGGACCTTCGAAATCCAATGCGGCCAGGGTTTGTGCAACCGCGTCGATCGACTCACCGGTCGGGGTTTCGTCGAGTGGATCCGCGGCGATGAACTCTTGGTCGATCGCATCGCGGTTGCCGAGTGAGGGGTCGACCGTGACGAGCCGCGGACAAACCCCCTCGACCACCGAATTGTTCGTGCTGACGCTCGAATAGAGCGTAAACCCGAACCGGACGCGTTCGTCGAGGTTCGAGATCACCCCGTCGTCCTCGTCCATCAGCGTCTCGTAGAGGGCATCCCAGCGCGGCTGACCTTGGAAGTTGTCGTTCATGCTCCCGGATTGATCGACCAAGAGCACGAGCGTCGCGGTGGTCGCCTCGATCGCGACCTCGACCGAACCACACCCGGGGTTGTTGGAATCGGTATTGCCGGCAGATAGGGGGCTGCTCGCCGAATTGCCGCCTTCGAGCGAATCAGCACCCTCGTCGGTCCCTTCCAACCGAATCCCGTCGCCTTCGGCTCCACCCGTCCCATCGCCCGCTGCTTTCGAGCGAGCATCATCCCCACACGCGAAAGGTGCGGCCAGGAGGCAAACCATGAAGCGAGCAGACGACACCTTACGCATGGGAGGATTCTACCAAGAAGTCGCCCGATCGTGGATCCGTTCAGCGGACCCTGCCGTAAGGTCCCCGCGGCATCAGGTGGACCGGCGCGTCATTCGTGTGCCCGAGGTTCGCGTTTTCGTTTGGGTCGAGGCGGAGTCGATCCATCACTATCCCGCCCGCGATCACCATCCCGCCCGCGATCCCGTCGCCGCGGCGTCGCGGTCGGTCGACCTTCGCCTCCCGAGGGGCGGGGCGTTCGTTCGGCACCGGATCGTGCAACACCCTCGGGCGCGGACGCGCGGGAGGCAGACTCGACCGGTCGCCGTTCGTTGCTGCGTTCACGGGTCGCTCGCGGCTCGATCGGCGTTGTTTCCATGGGCTCGCGGGGGAGGGCCGGGGTTGCGAGCGCGAGCAAATGCGCCACGACGGTCGCAGGATCCCGGTTCTCGAGGAGCCCTTGCGCGTACTCGAGCTCCGCGGGCGTCGGCGCTTGGGCGGAGTTTTCGAGTCGCTCGTGCAGCGTCGTACGAAGGCGTTTGGACAACGCCTTTCGCACGCGGGCCGCCGTGGGAAGCGGGCTCCAACTGGCCTCGACCCGAGCGGACCGAAGGAGACTGTAGACCCTGCGTTCGTTCTCCTCGGGGACAAGCAAGATGCTTCGGCCCGGGCGTCCCGCTCGACCGGTCCGGCCGCTGCGATGAGTGTAGACATCGGCATCGATGTCCAAGTCCAGATGAATCACCGTCGCGATGTCGGCGACGTCGATCCCTCGCGCGGCGACGTCCGTCGCGACGAGCGTACCGATCGTACCGTGACGAAAGGCACTCAACGTACGGTTACGTTGAGCCTGCGCGAGATCGCCGCTGAACGGCAGGACGAGGAAACTATCGGCCCCGAGCCGTTCGGCGATCTCGGCCGCATGCGTTCGCTTGCGAACGAAAATGATGCAGCGCTCTTGCGGGGCCAAGAGCAAGAGATTGACCAGCGCGGCGTACCGTTCGTTGCGGCGAACCAGATGGGCGATATGGGTGATGTCCTGGTTGGCGACGCCGAGCCGCGTCCCCTCGAGGTGGAGGGGGTCGGGCTGGAACGCATCGGCGAACCGTCGTACACCGGGCGGAAAGGTTGCGGAGATGAGATGGCGATGCGCCGCCTCGGGCAGCTGGGAGCTCAGCTCTTCGAGGTCCTCGCGGAAGCCCATGTCGAGCATGCGATCGGCCTCGTCCAGGACGGCATGGCGGATCGACGAGAGCTTGAGGGCACCTTGGCGAGCGTGGTCGAGCAAACGCCCTGGCGTACCGACCAGGATCGCGGGTCGACCCGCGAGAGCGCGACGCTCCTGCCCCGGATCGGTGCCACCCGTGACCGACGTCGCGTGAACGCCGTCGGCCTCTTCGAACAGCCACCCGAGTTCCTCACAGACCTGAGCTGCGAGTTCGCGCGTGGGGGTGACCACGAGCACCACGGGACCTGCCTTGGCCGACTTGAGCGTGTCTTTGTCGAGCAGATCTTCGGCAACCGCGAGGCCCAACGCGACGGTTTTTCCCGATCCGGTTTGCGACGAGATCCGCAGGTTGCGACCCCGTGAGTCGGCGTCGACGACCGCCTGCTGCACGGCCGTGAATTCAGTGAAGCCACGACGAACGAGCGCCGAGCGTAGTGACGGTGCAAGCCCGTCGAACGGATCCTCGGAGTCCTCCGCAGTCAACGGCGGCCGCTTACCCTCATCTCGAGGGGTTGGCAAGTCCAGGGGCAATGATCGATCGAGAACTCCGTCGGTTGTTACCGACTCCGTATAGATCTCGCTCACCATCGGCTCCATTCGATGTCAGTGAGCCCGGTAGGATTCGAACCTACGACCCGCGGATTAAAAGTCCGCTGCTCTACCAGCTGAGCTACGAGCCCGTATCGGGGGCAACCACGACATATCATAGAGAGTTCTGCGCCTCGCGCGCCAAACGAAGTCGGCTTTTTGGTCCTGCCGCGCGCTTCGTCGAGACGCAGTTAAGCCCCCGGAGGGGCGCCAAGAACGGATTGAATCGCTATTCAATCACTACAGGACGAGGTGTGAGCCGCTGCGCACGACCTCGCCCTTGGTTGAGTGACCCCACGGGGAATCGAACCCCGGTTTCAAGGATGAAAACCTCGCGTCCTGACCGCTGGACGATGGGGCCGTTGGGTTAGGAGCCGGGAGTTTACGGATGGCGAGCGCGCTTGCAAGCCAAACCGTCACGTCTCGGCGGAACGTGCGTGAGAACGTTTGGATGTTGCGACCCCAAGAGGATTCGAACCCGCTGTTTCCGACCTGAGAAGCCGGCGTCCTTGGCCACTAGACGATGGGGTCGAGGCTGTTCAGCCCCGAAGGGGCGTGACGTTGTTTCAGCCCCGAAGGGGCGTGACGTTGTTTCAGCCCCGAAGGGGCGTGAGGCCCTTCAGGGGCTGAAAGGCGTGAGAAGATCCCGACTCGGACGAACCGGGATGCGCTCGAGTTAGCACGACCGTCGACCCCGTGCGATCGTCGTGGATCCTGCGGGGTGCTGCTCGGCTGCTCCGCGAGCTACGGTACGACGAAGATCGTCTTCGCCGAGGCCGTGAACGTGGGCAACAAGACCGAGAACTCGTCGGGTCTCGTCTGATAGATGGCGACGAGGATGAACTGCTGTTTGCGCGTTGCGGCGACGTACAACTTGGCCGGCGGCGTCCCGTTGCCCGCCGCGTATTCGACCTCGGTATGCAAGTCGTTGGCACTCTCGACGTGGTTTTTGCCACGTTTACCGTTGGCGAAGCCGCTCTTCGGCAGCATCTGGTCGATGATCTCGTCCATATAGACCGCCATCGTCTTCTTTTTGTCGTTTTCGAAGACGAAGAGGTTCATCGCATCGACGGTCGCTTCGCAAGCCGACACGAAATCGGCATAGGTCTTGGCGTACGTCGGGTTCTCTTCGATGAGCTCCACGTTGATGGGCGGTCGGACGAGGACCTTGCTGTCGAAGAGCGCGGTCGGAACGTCGGCCACCTGCGCGTCGCACTGCTTCGGCGGGGCCTTGGGACCCTCCGCCGTGACGCCGTTCGCGGGCTCGTCGGTCGACGTCGAGCCGGAGTCGGAGTTGGCCGCAGAGGGGTCGGACGAGGAGGCGCCGGCAGCGTTCCGGCCCTCGCCGGGCGGGTTGCTGGTACCGGCGGGTTTTGCAGGCTGGCATGCGGCCAGCGCGAGGCCGAAGGCGAGGCAGAGGGCAGGTGCAACAGACGTGTGAACCAGATTCACTTGAAGAGCGCTCCTTGGCGATCGGGCGGCACGGTAGCACACGCGCGGACTCGGATGGGACCCGTTCCTCGGGATTCGCGTCGTTGGATTGCCGCCAAAGGGCCTCGCGCCCATCGACGCGAAGAGCTCAGGGATCCGACGCTCGAATGCCTTCATCGTCGATTTGCAGGCCTCGAAGGGGGGGCCCATCGAGGGGGGATTCGGGGTCGAGAAGTCCTTGCGATGCGATCACGAGGCGAATGGGCGCACCCTCGACGCGTTCGAGGCGTCGACCTGGCCTCGCGCTCTCGTCCGTCGACAACGACCGATCGTCGAATGGGTGCAGCAACTCCGAGCCACGCCCCCGTGCGGTCAAAGCGACCCGTTCGCCCGCCAAAAACACGACGTCGAATGCAAACGGGCTACCCTCGATGGGCGTGCCGATCGCCCCCGTGACGGTGCGCCGCACCGAAACCCCCCACGCCCGTTCCATTCGGGCCTTGGCATCCTCGACATCGCAGGCGATCGTCCACACCCAAGCACCCAAGCCGATCCGGGTACGAACATAAGCGAGTTCTGCCGGTTCGAAGCCGGACGCTCGGAGGGCCCGCTCGACGAGGGGGACCTGCCAGTTCCATTGACCGAGGCCAAACGCCACATCGATGGGGAGCCCGTGGCCCGAACCCCGTGCCCAAGCCGCCAAGCGATCGAGGCTCGATTGAAGTTGGTGAGCTTGCAAGTCGAGCGCGGCCACGACTTGGGCGTCCTCGGGAACCCAATCGTAGTGATGCAGCCGCAAGCCGGTCGGACCACATGGACCGATGCGCTCGGCTGTCATCGGTGGGCTCGGTTCCAACGCAGGGACCGGAGGCAATGCAGGGACCGGAGGAGTGGGTGGAGCCGTCGCCGTCGTTGGGGAGGGTTCACCGCTCGATGCTTCGGGGTTGCACGCCAGCAAGCCGAGCAGGAGCCAACGACCCACCGAGCGCAGGTACGCGACGTTGCAGCGAGTCATCAGTGGGGCACTTGTAAGACCGCGAGGTCCTTCGCGGTCAGTTGCAACCGTCCGCTCACCCCGGGTCCTTCGAGTTCGAACGCCACCCGGCGTGCGAGGGCACGGATCTGGTCGGTTTCGAGGGTGGTGTCGCGTCCGGTGAGAGCCGTGATCGCGTCCATCGGATCGTCCGTGGGAACGAAATGGAGACTCACGTCGAGACCTTGTTCCCATGGTTCCGCATGCACGAGGAGCTGGCCCAGTTCCTGTTCGAGATCGAGGTGCAAGAGGGGACCCGCTGCCATGATTTCGAGAACGACGCGAGGTCCTCGCGTGAACCGTGCGGCGAGCTCTTTTTCGATCTCGGAGGCGGGCATGTCACGACCGGCGGTCAGGGGATCCAGGCCATCCCCCAAGGCGCCGGCCGGAATGAATCCGACCACATCATCCTCGAGGATGGCGACCTTCCAAGGCAGACCTGCACGCGGTGCCAAGATGGTCAATCCCTCCGACACCATGCGCTCGAAGCCTGCGGCCACGAGTGCCGCTTCGAATTCAGCCCTCGGTGCGATCAGCGGTCGCAACACGTAGGTTTCGCTCGACCCCGCGTGTTGGCTGCCGAGGGCCGGTGCTCCGAGCCATGACCTTGGCCCGTCCTCGAGGACGAGCATGGCATCGAGCAGTCGATCGACGCTTCGCAGGTCGCGAAGCATCCGAACCACTCGCGGTGGAACTGCAAACACGACGCCAAAGGCCTCGAGATCGAGGTTGGTAGCGACATCGGCATAGATGACCGCGCTGGCCTCCGGGTCGAGCCACGTGAGGAGGGCCTCGTAGGTGGGCCGTCGCACAGGGGTTGACGGAACGACCGATGGTTCGGGGGAAGGCGGCGACACGGCCCCAGGCGCTTCACTGGACGGGGATCCGTCGGATCGGTTGCCCGAATCCGTCGCCGGGCACCCCGTGGCCGTGGCCAAGGCGAAGCTTCCAAGCCACGCCAGAAGGCTGCCGTGGCGCCCGCGCCCGATCCGCCATGGACGCTGTGGAGCGCTCGTCAAATCGGGGGAAGGAGTACCATGGAGGTCCATCGGATGGGTACACCGACGACCCGAGCCGGAGCCTCGCCGGACGCGGACAAGGCCGGGTCGCGTGGCCCGAGTGCTCCGGTCTTGGGCGCCGAGGGATTGTTTCGGAACGTCGTCGACGTGGTTCCGGTGGCGACCGTCGTATTGGATCCGGCGGGCCTCGTCATGGTGGCCAATCGAGCGTTTTGTGAATTGCTGAACCTCGCCGTCGTGCAAGTGGTCGGCGAGCCGTTCCTTGGATGGCTCGCGCGAGCGCCCGAGCGCGAGGGATTTGGTCGAGCGTTCCTCGGCCTGCGAGCCCGACCGAGCGGGGCGGGTTTCGCCGTCGATCTCGGCCTCACTCCGCGGCTCGGTCCGCGGATCGACTGCCTCGTGCGCAGCTCGAGGCTCGATGACGGGCACGTCGTCGTGACGTGTACGCCGAGCCGACCCCACGGCCTCTCCCCCGAAGCGGAGCTTGGCCTCGCGGTGACGCGAAGCTTGGATGCGCTCGATCAAGGTGTCTTGTGGGTCGATGCCGAGGGCATGGTCGTTCACGCGAACCCAGCGGGGGTCGCGTTGCTCGGCGAAGGGATCGTGGGTCGGAGCGTCCTCGAGCTCACGTCCGGGCCCTCGGTGCGGGTGCTCGCGCGGGCCCTCGGTGCGGCACAGGCCGGCAGTTGGCAGGGCGAAGTGGCGTTGCGTCGGTTGGACGGCGAGCCCTTGCCGGTCGAACTCTCACTCGCCGCGGGGGACGGTCCTGCGGTCGTCTTCTTGCGTGACCTTCGCGAACGGAAGCGTCGCGAATTCGAAGCCCGGCTGACGGCTCAGGTCGATCGATGCCTCGTCGGCGGAGACGACCCGCGGCGTGCGGTGATGGACGCTGCGGTCGCGCTCGGTGAAGCGGTACGGGCCGGAGGCATCGTGGTCCTCGCTCGGACGGGCTCGGGGTGGGAGCGTTGGACGGTAGGGGATGCGGGGCGGTATCGCATCGACCTCGGCGGAGAGATCGTGCCGCCGGCCGGGTGGGAGCGAGCTCGCGATTTCGAGGTCGTGGATCCCTCTGACCCCGAGGTTCGCGGGCATCTGCGCGACATCGAGGCCGTGACGCAAGCCGGTCAGTTTGCTTTGCGCGCGCCGGCGGGGGTGGTGGGGCACCTGTTGCTCGCGCATCGGCAACCCCAACCCTGGGACGAACGCGATCGTCTCCTCATCGGAACCGTGGCCTCGCAGATCGCCCTTGGACTCGCGAGCGGCCTGTTGACGCTCGAGACCCGAGAGCTGGCCGCGTTTCAAGCGATGATGCTCGATCAGACGAGCGTGCTCATCGACTCGGTCGATGAGAGCGGACGCGTCGTGACCTGGAATCGCGCGAGCGAGCAGCTGCTCGGGGTGAGCGGCGATGCGGCCGTGGGTCGTCGATTAGGGGTGGACATCGGTGTGGCGGCCGACCCGCAGCAATGGGCTGCGCTATGGCGATCGCTGCTCGAAGACGGATCGGTCACGCGGGAGATCACGCTCATGCGTGGGGACGAAGAGATCCCGCTCCATCTCGAAGGCCGAAGGCTCAGCGCCGGGAACCGCGTCCGTGGAGCCGTGTTCGTGGGCTTGGACCTGCGCGATCGGAAAGCTCTCGAAGCCCAGATTCTCCGCAGTCAAAAGCTTGCCGCCGTCGGACTGCTCGCCGCTGGGATTGCGCACGAGCTCAACAACCCGCTCTCCGGCGTCGTCGGGTACTCCAAATTGCTGCTCGAGAAGGAACTTCCCACGCAGGTCCGTGAGCGCGTGGAAAAGATCGCTCAAAGCGGCGAGCGCTGCCGCAAGATCGTCGAGGGGGTGCTGTTGTTTTCGCGGCAGCGAGACCAAGGTGTGCGGCGTCGTGTCGATCTGGAGACCTTGGTCAGCCGTGTGATCGCGATCGGCGAATACCAGTGGCGCATGCACAATGTCCGAATCTTGCGCGAACGCACCGAATCGACTCCGGTCGTCGTCGATGCCGATCAGCTCGAGCAGGTCGTGCTGAACCTGCTCGCCAACGCGGCCGAAGCGATGCCGCGAGGGGGGACGGTGCACGTGTCCGTGCACCCCGGCGAGGCCGGCGGGGCCGTTCTCAGCGTGGCGGACCACGGCCCGGGGATTCCCGAGGAGATCCAGGTGAGGATCTTCGACCCGTTTTTCAGCACCAAGGAGATCGGCAAGGGAACCGGGCTTGGTCTGGCGATTTCCTACGGAATCGTGCACGACCATGGCGGTGAAATCGCCGTGGAATCCACGCTGGGCCAGGGCGCGCGATTTACCGTGAAGCTCCCCGCATGTGGTACCGAGGGAGGGCAGAACCCATGACTCGCGGACGCGCACCCGTCAAGGACACCTATTCCACTCACGACGTCGCCAAGATCTGCTGTGTGACGCCGACGACCGTCATCCGCTGGATCGAGGACGGGCTGATCCCGGCGTTCAAGACCGTGGGGGGGCACCGAAGGGTTCGGCGAGACGACCTCGAACGCGTCTGTCGAGAGCGAGGGATCCCGTTCAACGTGCCGACCGGAACCGAGGTTGGACGCATTCTCGTCGTCGATGACGAACCTGTCGTCCTCGACCTCGTCCGCGACGTGCTGACCGACCTCGACCACAAGTTCGAGGTCGAGGCGGCCAAAGACGCATTCGATGCGGGGCGCCTCGTCGTCTCGTTTCGGCCGCAGATCATCTTTCTCGATCTCATGATGCCCGGCGTCGACGGGTTCGAGGTGTGCAGTCGCCTCAAGCGAGATCCCGCAACGAAGGATACGGAGGTGATCGCGATCACGGGCTACTACACCGAGGCCAACATGGATCGGATCTTGTCGGCTGGTGCGGCGGCGTGTCTTCGCAAACCGCTCGACGTGATGGAAGTGCGCCGTCAGGTCATCGACGCCTTTCATCTCAAGGAGGACGTCGCCATCGGTGATCGTACTCCGGCCCATTCGAGGGACGAGATTCCACGAGTCTTACTCGTGACTCAAAATGCCGACTTTCGAGCCAAGGTTCGCGAGGAGCTCTCGGCGACCGATCCACCGATCGAGATCCTCACCGCTCAGACCGGGGCCGATGCATTGCTCGTGGCCCAAGCCGCACCACCGCAATACGTGATCCTCAGTCTCGGCGTCCCCGATGTGTTCAGTGCGGGCGTCATCCAAACGCTCGCGAAAGCCGGTCGGGGGGCGCAGATCATCGCGGTTCACGACGCGCCGACCGATGAAATCCGGGCAGCGGCGCGTGGCGCTGGGGCCCGCATGTGTTTGCCGACCACAGCGGTGACGGGCAGCGTTCGCGAGCTCCTCGGCGTGTGAGGAACACTTCGGGCGGAGCAGGTCTAGCGGAGCCGAGCCTAGGGGATGAGCGGCCATGCCATCATGAGCAGTCCCACCACGCCGAGGCCCCATATGGCCGAACGCACCCCGGAGACTCCGGACAAATACGCAGGGACGTAAAGCACGCGGGCAAAAAAGAAGATCGCGGCACCGTTCACCGCGCTTGGACTCGTCGTGTGGGTCACGAGGTGGAGCAAGGCGAGGGTGAGGAACACCGGCAGGGCTTCCTGCAGATTGGCCAGTGCTCGCGCAGCCCGTTGTCCGTGGAGCGGCATTGGCGGTGGATCGTCGCGCGGACCCAGGGCGATCCGCATGACGGCCCGTGGATCGGAATGGCCCATGTAGCGCAGGGAGCTCGGAAGTAGGGTTTGGACGAAGAACAACAGCAGGACGAGAAGTACGTACGTCGTCATCGGAACCTTCGAAGCGCTCGATCGGAGGACGAGTGCCGCCGACGTTACGCCACGGCGGCGTATGGAGTTATGCCCGGCGAGCATCCGAACGCTGGTTTCTTATTGAAAAGGGATTTCATTTTCCTTATCATTTTACATGGCCGTATGGCCAGCGAACGACCGAACAAGATCAGAGGATGAGTATGAATGGAAAGATGCATGTCATTGCAGGGATCGCGCTATTAGGAATGCTCGGTGCGTGCGATGACGGGTCTTCGGATCCGAGCGACCCGAGCGGTTCGAATGCCGCGTCCACCGGTGAAACGGCTCCGGGAACCGATTCAGACCATGGTGAGACCGGTGAATCGACCGATGGCAGCTCGCCCGCGGGCCCTGGTCCCCTCGTCGTCGTGACCGAGCGGGAATCCCCCGAGGTGGCTCTCCAGTATCTGCACGTCCTCGACGATTGGCCGTCTTCGGGCGAGCTGGACGACACTTCGGCGTTCGAGTTGGGTGAATTCGTCAATGTTCGAGCGTACGGCGACGCCGTATTCGTTCATCAGCCCAACGATGCGAGTGTGACCAAGTACGCCATTGCCGAAGATCGAACCATCGGCGTCGACCAGAGGATCTCCTTCGCGCTCTACGGCGTCGCGGGCTATGACGCCGAAGTGATTTGGGCCTCCGACGATCGGGCGTATCTCGTCGATGAGGCGTCCGCTCAGATCATCGTCTGGAATCCGACCGAGATGACGATCACGTCGGTCGTCCCGATCGATCCTGCACTCCTGACCAAAGATGGCCTCCCGGTACAGTTCCAGCAAGGCGTGGCCATGGGAGGCTATGGATTCACTGCGGTCAATTGGCGCAATTGGGAAACATTCGACTACTATCCGGCTGCAGCGATGGGTATATTCGACGCGACGAGCGACGAGCCCCAGATCACCGTGATCGAGGACCCGCGTTGCGCACCTTCGGTAGCGCTCGGCCCGTTTGCCAGCGCAGATGGGCGCGTTTATCTCGTGAGCGATGCCGCGCTCGGTTTCGATGCGGTCGCGAGCCCACAACCGACGACTCTGCCACTCTGTGCATTGCGAGTCGAACCCGGCGAGGCCGCATTCGACCCGGACTTTTTCGTCGATCTCCGTGAAGCGACCGGTAGCCCTGCATTCTATACCGCTCATCCCATGCGGGAGGACAAGCTGCTCGTGAACATTTGGGCGGTCGATGTCGACGTGGCCACGGTTGCGAACCCGAACGACCCCAATTGGTATTGGGAGTATCCACCGTACTTCGAATACGCGATCGTGGATCTGGCGACACAAACATCGATCCCCGTCCTCGATCTGCCGCGGGCGGCCGTCCAGTTCTCGAAAACGCTGCGGGTCGATGACACCGCTTATGTCCAGCTCTATCGCGACGATGGTGGCACAGTACTCTACCGCGTCGAACCCGATGCCACGGTTGCCCAGGTCTTGGAGAATCCGAGCGGAGTCGATGTGCAATACCTCGGACGTTTGGACAGGAGCTCACAATGACACGCGAAACCTTCAGCATGATCACGATCATGGCCTTCGGTTTTGCCGCCGGATGCGATTCCGCGGAGTCCGATGATCCATTCGTCGGGGGGCGGTTCGCCGTGACCGCGACGATTTTCCAACCCGACGGCGAAACCTCGTTGGTCGGACTCGTCGATGATCCGGGCGTCCCGGCCGAACTCGATCCCGCACGAGCGGTCGAGGTCGGTGGAGCCGCGGCCATTTTTGGACTCGATGGGACCGCCGTATTCTCGCTCGGGAGTTCGGATTCGCCGACCCTCACGCGCTACGAGGTCAAGCCGGACGGGGAGCTCGTCCAGCGGCGCGAGGTGATGAGTCTGGCGCCCTACGGCATCACCTCCGGATTCAAGCGGCCCGAACTCGTGCCGTTCGTGTCCGCGGCGAAGGCCTACTGGATCGACGATGTGAGCCTTCAGGTCGTCGTTTGGGATCCCAGCGAAATGACGCTCACGAGCAGCTTCTCCTTGTCGAGTGCGGAACGGGAAGGTCTCTTCCTCGAGGTCGGCGAAGCCGTGGTGCGGCAGGACGGGTCCGTGGTGGTCAGTGTGAATTACCGCCAGGAAGACGAAGGGGAGGCAGGTCAAGCGGTGGCGATCCTCATCGATTCCGCCAATGATTCGGTGACTGGGGTCGTCACGGACGATCGTTGCGGCGGAACCCTCGATATCGCCGCGCAGGACGACGGCACGCTGTATTTTGCGAGCAATGCGTTTGCGGCATCGCTTCATGCTTTGCAGCGACCGCAGGGGTATCCATCGCCATGCATCTTGCGGATTCAAGCGGGCGAAACTCGCTTCGATCCCGAGTTTCACGTCGCCATCCCCGACCTGACCGATGGGCACTCCGGCGGCAACCTGGTCATGGGCGTCGACGGCCACGCGTATGTCCTCGCTCTCCATACCGAGCTGCTCGATGCTGCGATCGGTCCGGAGACGGATTTGTTCGCGCCCTGGGAATCGACCGCGTGGCGATGGTGGCGAGTCGATACCGGGTTCGCGACACCCGGCGTACTGCTCGAAGAAGCACCCATTCGCAGTGGCGCGAGTCGTGTGCTCCGCGCGGGTGGGCGTGAGTTCATCGCTCATGCGAACATCGAGACGGGGACGAGCACCCTGTTGGTCCCCACCGCAGACGGGGATCTCCAACCGGGCCTCGTCGTCAACGGCTACCCCTACGGCCTCATCGCCCTTCGATAGCGGCGCGCGGGAATGCGAGATCTTCAGTCGCGCATTTCGGCGGACGGCATCGGGGCCGGTGGCGCGGGCAACAACGCCAGTTCCAGCACCTGGTCGACGTGGCTGAAGTAGTGGAGCTTGATGTCCCGAAGCACCGCTTCCGGGATATCCGCTTCATCCTTGGCGTTCCGTAGCGGCAGCACGACGTTGAGGATTCCCGCACGGTGGGCGGCCAAGACCTTCTCGCGTACACCACCGACGGGTAGCACGTACCCTCTCAAGGTGACTTCGCCCGTCATGGCGATGTCGGTTCGAACCGGACGAGAGGTCAGATGAGACACGAGGGCGGTCGTGAGTGCGATTCCAGCACTCGAGCCGTCCTTCGGGACCCCGCCGGACGGGACGTGGACGTGCACGTCGCGACGTTCGAGGAAATTCGCGGCGATGCCAAACTGCGCGCTACGGCTTCGAACGAGGCTGAGCGCCGTTTGACCAGACTCGCGCATGACCTCGCCGAGCCGTCCGGTGAGCCGCAAGTGCCCATCGCCTTGGGTACTCGTCGCTTCGATGAACAGAAGACAACCGCCGTTCGGCGTCCAGCCGAGGCCTGTCACCACACCGGCAGGCGGATGCTGCTCGACGATATCTTCGTGGAACTTGGGGGGGCCGAGCACCCGCGCGACGTCGTCGACATCGAGACGGTCGCGACGTGGCGCGCCTTGAGCGACCTCCATCGCGACGTCGCGCAGGAGGCTTTCGAGCTCGCGCTGCAGATTGCGAACGCCGGACTCCCGCGTGTACTGAGTGGCGATCGTCTCGAGCACGGCGTCGGGGACCACCAGCGCCCGCTCGCCGAGGCCATGTTCGCGGAGTGCCTTGGGGAAGAGATAGTCGCGTCCGATCGCGATCTTTTCGTGGGTCGTGTATCCGGAGAGCTCGATGATCTCCAGGCGATCGGCGAGGACCCTCGGGATCCGGCTGATGTCATTGGCGGTGCAGACGAAGATGACCTGGGAGAGGTCGAAGGGGATCCCGAGATAGTGGTCCTCGAAGGTGTCGTTTTGCTCGGGATCGAGGGTCTCGAGCAGGGCACCGGCCGGATCGCCGCGCATGTCCGCTCCGGCCAACTTGTCGATCTCGTCGATGAGGAACACCGGATTCGAGGTCCCCGCCCGCTTCATGCATTGGATGATCCGACCGGGCAGCGCTCCGACGTAGGTGCGTCGATGGCCGCGGATCTCGGCGTCATCGCGAACGCCACCCATCGCGGCGCGAACGAATTGGCGACCGAGCGCGAGCGCGATGCTTCGGGCGAGCGAGGTCTTGCCGACGCCGGGTGGACCCGCGAGGCAAAGGATCGGGCCGCGTTTGGCGGGCGCGAGTTTGCGGACACAGAGGTACTCCACGATCCGATGCTTGACCCGATCGAGGCCGTAGTGCTCGCGCTCGAGGAGGGCCCGCGCGGCCTCGAGCTCGAGCTTGTCCTCGCTTCGTTTCGACCAGGGCAGATCGGCGATGAGCTCGAGATACGTGCGTGCGATCGTGGCTTCACCGCTCTGCGGGTTCATCCGCCGCAATCGAGCGAGCTCGCGATTCGCGACGGAGCGCGCTTCGATGGGGAGGCCGACCTCATCGAGCCGTGCCTCCAGATTGTCCAACCACTCGTCGTCGTCATCGTCGCCGAGTTCGCTTTGGATCGTGCGCAACTTGTGCCGCAACAGGGCTTCCTGCTCGTGGCGAGACATATGATCGCGAACGTGCCGATCGAGGTCGCGCCGGACTTGCAGGACGTGGATTCGGTGACTGATGAACTCCATGACCTTGCGCAGGCGTTCGCCGATCGAAAGCTCGCGCAAGATTTCCACGAGCTCTTCCGAGTCCAGTCCCACGTGGGTCGCCGCGAGATCGCAGATCATGCCCGGCGATCGTTCGTTGCCGATCCGGGCGAGCATCTGGGCTCGATTCTTGTCGGACGGACGATTGGGCAGGAGCGTGTCGTGTTGCTTGACCAGATCTTGCAGCGCCCCGGCGAGTGCATAGGCCAACGTAGGATCGCCCATCGTTTCGTGGGCAACCTGGAACCTCACCCAGGTGGCGTCGGTGTCGCGACGTAGCGCCAGCAATCGCACGCGGACGAGGCCATGCACGATCGCCGTCATTCGACCGGGCACGCCTTGCAGCGCCTGAGTGATCTCCGCGAGCACGGCGATGGCGTGGAGATCATCGAGCTCCGGACGTTCCGTGAGCGCTTCACGCTGGGTCCCGACGATGACGAGATTCGCCGTATCGGCGTCGTGCCGGTTGCGGGCGCGCTGGACCGCGGCGACCGAGGTCGGTCGACCGAGTTCGACCGGCTGAGCGCAGCCGGGGAGCAGGGTCATCGAACGCAGGGGAAGCAGGGGGAGCTCTCCCGCGGCGAGGCGCAGGTTCGACCGCGTGGCCATGAGCCGCGAGGCTATCAGGGCGACGAGGGAGGGACCAATCTCGAGGCTCCGAACATCGACTCGATGTCGCGACGCGTCCCATGGGGAGACCGAGGACGGCCGTTCCGCCGGGGGATCGAGCGCCTTCTCACAGGAGCGAAACGGTGACTGTTCAGGTCGGTTCGACGAGAGCGGGTGGCGAGGATACAAGGGCCCATGGCGTCCATTCGGGGGCAAGGGCAGGCCTCGGGGTTCGGTGTTCCCGTTGCGCTTGCCATGTTGGGCGGGCTCGCGTTTCCGCTCGGTTGGGGGAGTCTCGTGGCCGTGCTCGTTGTGGGTGTCGCGCTCGGGTTCGCCCGCGACCGCTCCCGTACTCGCGATCCTGGCCCCGACCGACCCGACGAGATCGCCCTCGGGCTCCAGGCCGTGGGGACGGCGATCGTGGTGGGGTTTGCGGCTCGCGTCGTGGCGGATGGTCTCGTCACCTTCCCGGCCGCGTGGTGGTCGATCCCTGCACTCGTCGTCGCCGGCCTCGTCACGGCATGGACCTCCAGACGTCGGGTAGGTCCGATCCTGGTCGTGGGGATGGCACTGCTCATCCCCGTTGCGGGAGTATGGGGTGCGGCCTTCGAGGCGCGCGGCGTCGATGCCCGAGGCTGGGCGTTTTCGGGTCGAATCCACGGGATCCACCCGTTTCAGGCGACTTCGATCGCGATCGATGATTTCGGGCCGTTCGACCTTCCGTTCAACGACTACGTCGAACCGAACGGGAGTCGCGGCTATGGCCCCGGGGCGTTTGCGGCTGCGTTACAGCTCGCACTCCAGCGGATCGCCGAGGTGCACTTTGGCGCCGGTCCCGTGCGGGCCCGCATCGCATTCGAAGATGCGCAGGTCGGGGTCGTGTGGGATCCGCCGCTCGCGGAGTCGTGGGACGAGACGACGGGATCGATTCCGGTCCCTCGCTTCTACGTCCGCTCCGGGACGACCGGACAACGCTCGTCGGTCCGGTTCGAGTGCCCAGGTCAAGTGATCGAACCCGGAGGCCCCGAGCGGAGCCGTGTGTTGGACCTTCGTTGCCCCAACAAGTATGCGACCGAGGCCAGTGCGGGACTCGGCGTGCTCGGTCGATGGCCCGGGTACGCGGAGGGACGCGGCAATGAACGCTTGGGTTTGGCCAGGGCGTTCGGCTTCGTGCGGAGCGAGGACACCCTGGGACGCAGGGTGATCGCCTGGGAAGTGCGAGTGCTCGCGGTCATGGGGATCGTCGTCGTCCTCGGACTCGCCCTCCGATTCGAGGATCGGGTGCATCACGCCGTACAACCATCGCTTGGGGTCCTCTGCGTGCTCGGTGGAGCGATGCTTGCGGTCGTGCTCCTCGGGGGCGAGGGCTCGTCGACCGGGCCGCGGCCGATCGTGGGGGCCCCAATCCCGATCCCCGATCCCTGGTCGGGATCGCTCCCCCTGCTGTTGCTCCTTTGGGGTGCAGGGTCTCGTCCTTCGGACGGGGTCTCGACGGTGATGGGACGTGTGTGGGCGGTGACATTGGGGATCGTCGCGTCCGTGGGCTGGCTCGTCGATCGGTCTCGGGTGGCGTGGTTGTTTCCGGCATGGTCGGCGCGAGCGGGACGTTCGTGGCAGGACTGGGTCGAGGGCTTCGCGGATCTGCTGGCCGAGGCGACAGGGGCGTCGGTGATGGGCCTCGAAGGGGCCATCGCGGCTAGCACCGTGGCACTCGGACTCGGCCTCATCGTTTCGATGCTGGGGGGCTTCGCGAAGCGTGGGGTCGAACAGGTCACCGACCACCGATCTTGGATGGCGTCAGGGGGGATGGCGTCAGGGGGGATGGCGTCAGGGAGGGTGGTGTCCGGCGCGGCTTTGATGGCGATCGCGGTCTCGATATGGCCGCCCGACGATCGGGTACTGTTGTTCGTCGCGTGTGCGGCGATGCTGGCTGGAAGGATCGACCCCGGGCGGGCCCGCTGGAAAGGTCTGGGGATGGCCTTGGTCTCGGCTGGGATCCTGGCGTTCGCCGTTCGTGGGGCTCACCTGGGTGCCCCCGGCTGGATTTGTACCGGGATGGTGGCCCTCCTCCTCGTGGCTCGGGCGACGTTTTGGACTTGGCTGTTTCATCGCCCGACCTCCACGAACGGATCGACGGAGTGACGGGGCGGCTTGAGAGCCCTGGCCGCGATCGATATCCTCCGCAGACTTCATGATGCGACTCCGCGCGATCGACCTTCGCGGCCTAGTTTGGCTTGGGCTGTGGGCGGTCGCCCTCGTGATCTGGCCCTACACCCCTTCGGGGTTGCTGGGGCTGATGGGGCCGACCGTGGCATGGGCAGCTGCTCCTGAACCGGTGACCGCACCGACACCCGCGACTGCACCGGCTCCAGTGGCCGCACCGACGCCCGAGGCCGACCCTCATGCGATCGCCCTCTTGCGGTTTTCCGGTGACCCTTCAGGGGCGGACCTCCGTGAGGAGGTCAAGGCGAGCCTCGTGGCCACGGGGGTGCAGGTTCGATCCGTAGCTCTCGATCTTCCTGCCGCCGCTACGCGGATCGGATGCACGGGCGACCCGAGTCGGGAGGAGTGCCTCATCGGCGTGGGTCGTTGGCTCGCCGCCAGTCCAGCGACGGCCGCGGGTTGGATCGTGACCGGGCACGTCGAACCCGGGAGCCCCAAGCGGATCGAAGTGACGATCTTCGACGTGGCCAGCGGCCAGAAGGCCCGGATCCTCACGGCGTCGGTCGGTGAGGCCGATCTGATCTTGCCGATCGTGTTGTCCGGGGGCATCGCCGAGGGCATCGTTCGGACCACTCGCGGACAGCTCGTACCCACCCCCAAGGAACAAGAGCAGCTCGCGGAGCTCGACGAACCGAGCAAGACCCCCGAAGAACTCGCCGCAGAGGCCGAGGCGCTGGCGGCCGCAGCACGAGTCCAGCCGAAGACGAGCGTCGATGGTGAGTCGGCCCCGATCAAAGTCGATCTCCGAGCCGACTTCAAAGAGTTTTGCCGCACCGGTCCCCCCACCAAGCGAACCTCGCCGGACGATCCCAAGGATCTCCGCCCCAAATGTCAGCGTGGTCCGTTTTGGGGATACTGGCAGCCGCGATCGTTCGTGGCGACGGGCCTCACCCTAGGTCTGGCCGTCGCGACGATCGCTTATTACAGCGCTGCTTTGGCGGCCCGAGGGCCCTATCGAGATGCGGTCGACGCCGTCTCGGATTACGAGGCCGACGTCGGTGGTGATCCGCGACGCGACCCGACCTTCGCCGAGAGCGGGGACCGGCGGTACGACGAGCTCGCGACCGAAGTCAGTCGAACCGGCGATGTGATGCAGGGCCGAGCCATCGTCGGTGACGTGTTGCTCGGAGCGAGCGTCGCGATGCTGGGGGTGACATCGATCATCGTTCGCCAGGATCGGCGCGACGCCAAAGCGTTCATCGGGCAGGAGAAAGGGCTGCGAGCGATCTCCACCTTGCGCGTCGTTCCGGCCGGTCGAGGGCTCGCGCTCCGCCTTCAGTTCTAGGACCTCGACGGCGGTGCACTAGTGCCTCAAGTCGGAAGTTCGTTCCGTGATAGGCGAGGGGCTGCGGCCCGAGGGCGAGGCGCGAGGCCGAAGCTGTATCGGGCCCCAACTACAGTGGGGGCGAGCGCCGAGTAACAACGCCATCGGGCTGCAGAACCGTAC